>Ga0265295_1000057_pt1 | contig 225401 bp, 197 predicted proteins | sample Munlansysbiofilm_FD_192503 | JGI IMG/M metagenome (GOLD analysis project Ga0265295, IMG submission 192503) | Leachate microbial communities from a municipal landfill in Southern Ontario, Canada - Methane capture system biofilm | ecosystem: Engineered > Solid waste > Landfill > Unclassified ...
ATCCACCGCTTCATCAAGCAGCACAATAACAGATCGGCCAAGCCATTCACATGGACAAAGACTGCAGCGGTGATACTTGAAAAGGTCTCAAAATTAAAAGACGACACTAACCGCACGGGACACTAGCCGATTTCTGTCCCGGCCAAGTTCCAGAAAACTCTTGATAGAGTCATCAAGTTGCTGATTCTCTTTTACCTCTTTAGAAACACTTTCTTTGAATTCGGCTCCAAATAGAGCAAAAAAGGAATTTGCATTGTTACCATCCCAATTAAACCAAGTATGGTACTGCCTGCTTATAGCCTTAGACTTGACTAATGACACTACAATATGCTTATCGCATGTTTGTTCCTCTACAAATTTAAGTACTATAAGTGAAAGTTCTGATTCAAAATAACTTGCTATCGACAACAAGAGGGATTTTCGATAAGTGTCATCAGCCGAACTTCTAAGAGAAATTTCTTCATAACTAGTTAGTCGTCCTTGAAAAAGCCTTTTTCATTTTGCCAGAGCGGATGATCAGGCACCGTTCTTCTGCCAATCGGGGCGGCTCCAGAGAGCCAAAAGCAATTCGACAAAAAGAAGCAGCAATTTTTCCCTCAACTTCTTGAGGATAAGACGGATATTGTGCCCTGCTCCACAGAGCAGGGCATTGATTTTATCGCCCAACTCACCCAGCAGGTAATTGCGTCCAAGCTTGCCATCCGCCTTCATATGGCCGATCACCGGCTCAACGGCGCTGCGTCTCTTGAGTTCCTTCTTCATCTGCGGTGTCATTCCCCGCCTGCGACCGGAGATCAACACCTGGGGTTCTTTGATCTTGTGACCACGGTAGCCCCGGTCGACAAAACTGCGTTGAACGGTGCAGCCGGTGATCCGTTGCACCTGCTCAATCGCCCTGGCCAGGGTGTGCCCATCATAGGGGTTGCCAGGTTCGGCCAACATCCCCACCACGAAGTTGTCGCGATTGGTGGTCGCCACGCTCACCTTGACCCCGAACTCGTACTTCTTGTGCGCCTTGCCTTTGCCAATGCATTCCACTTCCGGCGCGTGCAGGCTGTAGAGCTTGTTCTTGTCCTGCCGTTGTTGGGTCAACAACCGTTCGGCCAGGGCAAGTTCCGGAAGAAACACGGGGCGAAGAGCCTGCTGGTCTTCGATCTTGCGCACAATGTCCCGGTAGACCCTGCCCAAATAGGTCTTCAACCGCTTGATCTCACGACCGGCTCTGCGCCGCTGACGGGCATGGAGATACCGGCCAACCTTCAACAAAGCCTGACGTCCAAGGCGGGAGTAACTCTGCCGAAGACGAATGCCCCACGCCGCTGCCAGCTTAACCAACCGTTCACGGCTTCGGTTGTACAGACGTGAATCGGTCGGAAACGCGACCGCCTTTTCCTGCACGGTCGTGTCAACAATGACCCGCTTCAAACTGGCCGGCGCCACCGCTCCGCTCGCCAAACCTGCCTGCACACTCAGCTTCAGGATCAATTCCGATCCCTGCTCGCCTATCCGTTTTCGCCAGCGACTCAACGAAGACGGATCGATCGGCAACTCATGTCGGAAGTATTCTTCGCCGCAGAAGTATTGGTGGTAGGGATTCTCCACCCACCGCCGTACCGTCTCTTCGTCCGACGTGTTGAACGCATGACTCAGGTAGGTCAGGCCTACGAGCAAACGAATCGGGAGCCCCGGCCGACCGTCTTCCGAATACAGCTTGCCAAACTCGCACTCAAAAACTCCCCAGTCAATCAGCCCACTCAGCCGGTACAATTCATGTCGGTGGTTGAGAATGCTCTCCAAACGGTTGCGGAACATGTCCAGCTGGGGACTGGAAATCTGCTTCTTCGGCTGCATCGTAAATCACCAGAAATTGAAGGGGAAAGGTGCAATATCCTGCAATTTACAATGCTATATTTTTCAATTTTTATCTATATATTTCAGCCTATTGAGGCTTTTTCACGGCCGACTAGTTAATAGTGACATCAGTTTATCAATATCACCATATATACGGTCAACAGAAGTTTTTGGCATCATCCCCACCCGGTCCTCTATTCAAATTCAATGATTTCACGAGCTCTATCAAGTCGTATTTCTACGTTTGAGGTCCTAGTCGTTGCTTCTTGTGCGGCTTGCAAAAAATTCGAATCGTCTGCTAATTCTCGAATACTTTCTTGCTTGAGTTTCCCTTGAATCAATCTTTTTTCAGAAAAAGCAGGATTGCTTGCAGCGTTAAATACAGCTTCAAAAACTGCAATATTAAAACGTCTATTTGTCTTGTTTAAGAATATATCTTTAGGGAGATTTTCGCATGAAGAAATAAACGATTTGAATAGATGACATAGATATTTGTTTTGTTCTTCCGTATTTGACTCACATTTTTTAGAAAATTGGTTCAAAAACTTAACCATAGATGGTTTGTATCTTTTGCCATCTATCAACATTGCAAATGCTCTTAGCAATATTTCAATATCCTTCATGTGGAGATCTGGTTCAGGTGAGTTAATAAGTTCTCGCCAAATATTATTCATATTCACGTGATATAGCATCTCGTAAAATTTTGAATGATACATACTTGTGCGAATTTCTTGTGGCCTTAAATTAACTCCTCCGGTATTCAAGCGATTAAAAACTTCGTACATTGATGAGTCATCATCAGATGGTGAGTTTTGCCTAACAACAATGTTTCTTATAGGTCGCAAATCTAACTGAGTCTTATATTCGCCAAGGGTTGAGTAGTTTAGCCCCTTAAACTTGTTTTTGTGGTTAGGTAATTGACCTGTCAACTTGAGGTTGAAAGTCTGAAAATATGTATCATCGTGAATAACTTCATCAGGTATACCACCATGCTTATCAAAGATGATTCGCAATTCAGTTCGCTTTTCCTTTTTCGGAAAACGTTTTTTTATGAAGTAGTAGATAGACATCAATCTTTGCTGACCATCAATTACGAGAAATTTATTTCTGTCTTGTTCATACAAAAATAGCTGAGGTACAGGTAGACCCAACAATAGAGACTCTATCAATTTAGAAGACCTCCCTATATCCCATACAAAATTACGCTGAAATCCAGGAATCTTAACAGCTCCAGATTCAACAAAACTATTTAACGTCATTACATTGAAATCATTTGGGGTGGAGGTGATATCGTATTCGCCAATCTGAATATCGTCTGCACCTTCAGCATAATCGTCAAACCAATCTGTGTTTTCCTGCGCCATATTTATATCCTCTGTTATATATTCGAACTACCTTATATTGTTGAGTCATCATTGAGAGCCCAACGTTCGCCATAACCGGCGCGTAAATGCGGAGCAGAGCGCAGCTTTTGCGCGTCCGAGTTGATGGTGTTATGTGCGCCCGGCCTGGGCGTGCTCTTATGGGGTGTAAGTCCCCTATATGTAAACTCTGTTCCTGTCGTGATGACAGGAACATAAGTGCTGGCCGAAAGCAAGGGCGATCTCGCGAGGGCTCGTCTGGATCCCATCAGCATCAAAACTTCAGCTGACTTTCACGATGAACGACACTATTGTATAGTGTTCATATTTCAATTTGTTTTTTCTAACTGTGAAAGAGGTTGCCATGCCTGCCGGTCAATGTCCGATCCCATTGGCTTCTGATGCTCTCAAGGCTAATTTGCTTGAGACCGCCACATCCGTTCAGATTCATCCCGAACTTCTTCTGCTGCGGGATGTTGTCTGTCGTTATCAGGGGCTGTTGAGTAAAATCGACATGTTACTCTACGAAGTCAGCCATCCTTACCGCAATTGGAAGGTGATTGTTCCGGAGTTGCGAGCCTATGTTCTGAAAAACCTGCACTATTACCGCGACCATGATCAGGGGGCTGAGGCCTTTTCGTTGTTCATGTCGATCTTCTTCAATGCACTGCATGAATCCACCCGTAATGAACAGTTGCTCCGGCGTATTCTGGAAGCCATGCTGGCCTATGCCGACAAGCTGATCATGTCTTTGGACAGTTCAACGCTGTTTCGTTTTGCACCGGCCCTGGCGGATTTTTTTGCGCAACTCAACGATCTTGATGCAACTGATCCCAAAGTGTTGCTGTTCATGGCCAAGGGGCATTATCCGGTGCAGAAAATGGCGCAGCGTGTACTGACGCTCCGGCAGCAACAGCTTGAACAGCCTTTTGATCTTCGTAGTCTGACTTTGCTGATGCGTACTCTTTTGGTGCGCAATTATGAGTACTGGCTGTCTGAAGCAGACCCGCTTCCCTGGTTTGAGCAGCAGTGCGGTGACTACTGCAGCCAGTGGCAGGGGCAGCACCTGCTTACGGCCATTTCTCATCAGCGGATCAACGAGTGCAAGCAGTCCCTTGAGGCCATTAATTTCACTGATGACTACCAACCGGCTCTGGAGCGTATTCTTGAGCTGCCGACTCACATGGATCTGGTCCGCCTGTATAAAGAGATCCCGACCAAGATGGTTGCCGTGGAATCAGATAGTGAAGAGGCCGCCCATTTTGTTGAGAATCGCAAGCTGCTGTTTCTTTTCCGGATCATGGAAACCAGTGGTCTGTCATTGATCCATGAAGAGACCTTGCGAGAGATCAACCGTTCACTGGTGCAGCTGATCCGCAAGCAGCGCTTTGAGGAGATCGAACAGTTCTTTGTCACCACCTTTCATCTGCTGAAGGCCAATGTCCGGGCCTATCCGCACACCTCCCTACAGTGCATCCAGGTGATCGGCAACGAGGTGTTTAAGCGGGGTAACTCCCGATTAGTCGAGGCGTTTCTCTGGGAAACGGTTCGCTTTGGTTTTCAGTATGCCAATGTCCGTGGTGTGGACGAAGACTGGCAACCCATCGCCAACCCCGCCCATCTCACCAATATCCGGGTCTGGCTTACCTTGATCGGACAGGAGCCGAAATGGTGCTCCACCCTGTTTTCAGCACTGATTATCAATCTGCGTCTCTCAGGCACCTGTGTCCGTGACACCGATCTGTTCCAGCGGGATGTTACTGAACTGCTTAATCAGCCCATCGGACCGATTTATAATCTTGCCAAACAGTTTACAAAGTTAATGCCGGTCTTCTTTAATGAAATCGGTGCTGAGGGTGAATTGCGGGATGTTTCCACCGAGCTTGATGAGATTCACAAGCGAAAGGATGTGCTTATCCATTTTTTACGCAAGCAGGCCCATGTCGAGTCCAGCAATCTGATTGTCGGTTTCATTGAGGGGATTTTCACCTTCTGGATCACCCTTGATCGATCATACCTAAGTGACTACCTGCCGGAGGAGATTTTGCGTGAAATCGCCACCAGCGGGCCCTATGTTGATGACCAGCACGAACTGGCGGCACGCATCAAAAAGGAGCTGCGGTTCACCCGCATGGGCCAGATTCTGGCCTGGCCGGACGATGAACGAGAGGCTTTCCTTGCCCGGCAGACCGACCTTGCCGAGGTGGAGCGACAGCGATTTGCACTGCTGGTGCGGATGTATAAACTGTTGCACCTGAAGTACAATCTGAGCCTGCCCGAGATCCATAAACAGTTGCATCATGCCATAAACGGCGGGTTCCCCGAGTTAAGCCGGCTGCTTGACGTTCTGAAAAAAGACGACCCGATCCCCTGTCTTGAAGCATTGCTTGATGAGCTGGAGCATCTGCGCGAAATCATTCTCAGTTCAGAGCATTTCGAGCCCAAGGAGGAGATCTACTACAAGCGGCACATTGCTGTTGATATCCCTTCGGTGTACGGTCGGTATTCTGAGCGCAAGTTTGATGCGCTTGGTTTAACCTTTCGCCTGGAGAGCCTGGCCAACATCTATCTGGAAAAGCTCTTTTCCACGGTTAACTTGAGTTTTATTACTCAGGCGACGTTTATCCATATCCTCAAATGCCTGCGTCTTTTTACCCGTGCTTTGCAGGTTGACGGTATCTTCAGCCGCCGTCTTGATACCTACATCAGTCTGCTGGCCGCTTCCATCGGAATCCGACGTTTTTCGTATACCCAGCATCTTGACATCATGCGCGGGCTCTCCGAAGGAGTGAAAGACATTATTTATGCCTATTACACAAACATCCATCAGAACAATCTGTCCATCATTGTCCCTCAGATCGGGAAGGAGAACCTGCTTTCCAAATACCTCAACCTGTGGGACGATAAAAATCTCCCGGAAACCGTGCTCCGGGTTGCAGAGACCTTTTTTCGCGATCTGATTGCCACAACGTTCGGTTTGCAGCATCTGGACAACTTCATCGGCAAGGTGATCAATACCCTGGAGGCTCAGAAAGATATCCTGGATGAGAAGACGCTTGATCTGCTCATGACCTATAACCCGGAAAAGACGATCAGCAGCCTGCATTCCGAAAATCTGCGCACCCACAATCTGATTCATCTCGGGAACAAGGGGTTTAACCTGGCGGTGCTGACCAGGGACCGGCTGCCGATTCCACCGGCCTTTATCATTACCACAGAAGTGTTTCGCTGTTATCCGGCTATTCGAAAATTTGAACGAGCCCGGGACGAGTACATGCAGCGGGTACGAACCTCGGTTACTGAATTGGAGCAGCTGACCGGTCTGATCTTCGGTTCGCCGGAACGACCTCTTTTGGTATCCGTGCGCAGCGGTTCAGCCATCTCCATGCCGGGCATCATGTCCACCATCCACAACGTCGGTACCAATGAGGAGCTGGTGGAGGAGTTTGTTACCCTGTATCCGGAGAAAAAGTATTTTGCCTGGGATAACTTTCGACGGTTTCAGCAGTCCTGGGGTATGGGCCATGGCATGGATCGTGAAGACTTTCAGGAGTTGATGAACACCCACAAGCAACAGCACCGGATTCAGTACAAACGTGATTTTTCCTCTGAACAGATGAAATTGCTGGCCCTGGACTATCAGCAGATCGTCAAGGGCCGAGGGTTTACCGTACCTGAGGATCCGTGGTTGCAGCTGATCGGTGCGGTTGATGCGGTCTTTGATTCCTGGCACACGCAAAAGGCTCAGGAGTATCGGCACCTGATGGGGGTTTCCGATGATTGGGGCACTGCGGTTATTGTCCAGACAATGGTGTTTGGCAATCTGGATCGCTCCGCCGGCAGCGGTGTACTGTTCACTGCCCACCCCTACCGTAAGGTGCGTCGAGTCGCCCTGTGGGGTGATTATACCATCGGTGATCAGGGGGAAGATATTGTCTCCGGTCTGGTCACCAGTTACCCGATCTCTGTTGAACAGGCGGAGCTTGACGGGCGTGATGAAAACAAGAGTCTGGAGAGACTTTACCCGAAGATCTATGAGCGGCTGCTCTCCATCAGTCGTGATCTGGTTTATGAAAAAGAGTGGAATCCCCAGGAGATCGAGTTCACCTTCGAGGGACCGGAGCCGGAGCAGTTATATATTCTGCAGACCCGGGACATGATTACCATTAAAAAGAAGGAACATCTCAATGTGTTTGTTGATTCTGATCTGGCCCATAAGTCGATCCTGGCCAAGGGCATCGGGGTTTCCGGTTCGGCAATGTCCGGTAAGGCCGTGTTCAGCGAGGAGAATATCATCAGCCTTCGCCGCAGAGAACCGGATACGCCGTTGATTCTTATCCGCCGTGACACCGTGCCGGAGGATATTCGGGAGATATCCATGGCTGACGGAGTGGTGACCTCGCGCGGCGGCCAGACTTCTCATGCCTCGGTAGTCGCCACCCGTCTGGAAAAGACCTGTGTGGTCGGTTGCCGTGACATGCAGGTCTATGAAAATGAGGAGTATGCAGAGATCAATGGTTTCCGAATCAACTTCGGTGCGCCGATAGCCATAGATGGACGTCACGGCCTTTTGATTGAAGGGAACTACCCGCTGCAGGAAGAGGTGCATATCCTACCTCTGTAAACATTCAAGACGAGCCGAAGGCTACAGGTTTACATAACCACGGCCAACGCATCTGTTACGTTGGTTTTTACCTCTTGAGGAGATTTTTATGAGCATATCAGATCCTTCTGCGGTTCCTTCCACCTCTCCTGTCTTCTGTTTGTCGGTTGAGGGTATGACCTGTGAACACTGTCAAACAAGGGTCGAGCAGGCTGCACTTGGAGTGGACGGAGTGGTGGAGGCCGGGGTCGATCTTGCCGCCGGCACACTCAGTGTCCGCGGCGGTGACCCGCAGGCGGTTATTCATGCCTTAGCTGAGGCCGGCTATCCGGCAAAAGAAAACAAAACATGTCTGCCGACTCCACCTCCGTTGCCTGTGCACCAGAAAGCTGCTGCAGCAGAGGTTGCCGTGCCGGTCCGCCCCTATTTGCTCCGGATTGATGAGATGCACTGCGCCAGCTGCGTGGGCCGGGTTGAGCAGGCCATTCTGGCTGTGCCCGGAGTTCAGGCCGCAGCGGTTAACCTGATCGAGAAAAGTGCGGCTGTTGAAGGTGGTGATCCTGCACAGGTAATAGAGGTGCTGGATCAGGCAGGGTATCCTGCTGCACTTGTCAAAGAGCCGCAACTCAGCCGGGAAGACGGCTATGAGATAGATATTCTCGGGATGCATTGCGCCAGCTGTGTAAGCCGGGTTGAGCAGGCTTTGCTGAAGGTCCCCGGGGTAACTGATGTTTCGGTCAACCTTATTGAGAAAAAAGCTTTGATCCGGGGTGGTCAGCCCAGTCAGGCTGTGCAGGCGGTTGTTGATCAGGGGTATGGTGCATCCTTGCGGGTGCGGTCAACGAACGACTCGTTTGTGATCCGAGTACATACACAGCCTGAACCCGGGAATCTGGAACAGATCCGTGAGATTCTCCTTGCTCAGGATCCGAATGCCGATATGACGGTTGAAGATCAGCTCTTGAAGATTACCACCAGTCAGCATCCGGCTGACATCCTGTTGCGCATAGCTGATATCGGTCTTGAGGTGAGTTTAGAGGAAACCTTTGTTGATCCGAGCCTGCAGCAGGCTGAAGAAACCCGACAGGAAATACGCCTTGCCTGGCGCAGGGCCATTCTGGCGGGCGTGGTGGGAACTGCTGTCATGGTTGGGCATATGTCCGGGTTGTTTCCGCATCCGGAAGATGGACAGTTGTTCTGGGCAGGCGCCGCGTTGCTCTGTCTTCTGACCATGATGTACAGCGGCCGTAATTATTTTATTGGTGCCTGGAAACAGGCGAAGCATGGTGCTGCCAATATGGATACCCTGGTGGCCCTGGGTACAGGAGCTGCCTGGGTTTCCTCCCTGGTGGTTATTGTTGATCCAGAGTTTATTCCCGGTGCCGGTGACAATCTTTTTCTTGATGCATCGGTGATGATTCTTGCCTTTTTGCAGTTGGGACGGGCCCTTGAAACAAGGGCCAAGCGAACAACGAGTGAGGCAATCGGTGCGTTGGTCGGTCTCAGGGCACGGACAGCCCTGGTTGTGCGCACAGCCGGTCAGGTGGAGATACCTGTGTCGCTGTTGCGCATCGGTGACCGCTTACGTGTTAAACCAGGGGAGAAAGTACCTATTGATGGCGAGATTATTGACGGTCGAACCACCATTGATGAGTCCATGCTCACCGGCGAACCCTTGGCTGTGTCCCGGGCTGTTGGCGATACTGTAACAGGCGGCACGATCAATCGATCCGGCTCCTTTATTTTAGAGGTGACCCGGTTGGGTGAGGATACCACCCTGGCCCGTATCATCCGTATGGTTAAAACAGCCCAGATGAGCAAACCGCCCATCGGTCGACTGGTGGATCGTATTGCCGGGATCTTTGTGCCGATAGTCATAACCATCAGCCTGATCACCCTGCTGGCGTGGTTGGGTCTTGCCTCGGATCTGCCGCTGGCACACGGGATCACCGCGGCCATTGCCGTTCTTGTCATTGCCTGCCCCTGCGCCCTTGGTCTGGCAACACCGATAGCCATCATGGTCGGCACCAGCCGGGCTGCGCAGTCTAATGTCCTGATCCGCAACAGTGATGCTCTGCAGACCGCGGCAGCCCTGACGCATGTGGTGGTGGACAAGACCGGCACCCTGACCGAGGGTCGTCCGGCTGTCACCAGTGTCTATCCGGGTGCAGGATATACCGAGCGAGAGGTCCTGCTTTGGGCGGCGAGCCTGGAGGTCGGTTCTGAGCACCCGCTTGCTGAGGCGGTGTTGACTGCCCAGTCAGAACAAGGAGGTGCCTTGGCTCAGGTCGATGCATTTAAAGCTGTCACCGGCAGGGGTGTGAGTGCCGAACACAACGACGTCACCTACCTCTTGGGCAGCTATAAGTTTCTTAAGGAAGAGGGGGTTGTCCTGCCGGCGGATTTGCTTGACAGGGCCAGGCACGAAGCCGACCAGGGAGGGACGCCGATCTGGCTGGGAAAAGGTGTGGAGGTCATGGGACTTCTTATCCTTAAAGATCCGCTGCGGCAGGACTCTGCGGCTTCGATTAAACGGTTGCAGAGCATGGGGATCGAGGTTGTGATGTGCAGCGGTGACAACCGGGCAACCGCCGAGGCTGTGGCAAAGGAGGTCGGAATCAGCCAGGTGCACAGTGAAATTCTGCCTGAGGAAAAATTACAGGTCATTCGTACACTGCAGGAACAAGGTGGAAAGGTCGGTATGGTCGGTGACGGTGTGAATGACGCTCCGGCTCTGGCCCAGGCTGACACGGGTTTTGCCATTGGCAGCGGCACAGATGTGGCTATTGAGAATGCAGACATCACCCTTGCCGGTGATTCACTCTTGCTGGTGGCTGACGCCATCACTATTTCAGAGGCCACTCTGCGCAATATTAAACAGAACCTGTTTGGAGCCTTTATCTACAATGTAATTGGTATTCCCCTGGCAGCCGGTGTCTTTTATCCCTTTACCGGATGGTTGCTTGATCCGATGTTCGCCAGTGCGGCCATGGCACTTTCTTCGGTAACCGTGGTCACGAACGCCAATCGGCTACGATTTTTTCAACCCAGGGGCGAGGCAGGTGTAACGAGCTGATCTGTTTGCCAAGGTATGAACAGGCTGCACACAAGACAATACAAGAGCTCCGGTCTGTTTGTCCCGCACAGGTGGATGGTGTGGTCTGTTGAGGGTGCAATCAGGCCGGGCGCTGTGCCAGGCTGATTGGTTTTCTGCCGGGGTGATTGGAGAAATCACCGATTAGCCGCTGTATCTGCGCTTGTTCCACCGGATGGGCGGCACAGGATCTGCTCCGGTGTGTTGAAAATCATGTCTGGATTCTCGGCGGTCAATTCTTCCATGGTGCCGTAACCGTAGGTCACCGCACCGGTGGTCAGGCCATTGCATTTGCCGCCGATAATGTCGTACTTGCGGTCGCCGATGATCATGGTCTGCTCAGGAGCAAGATCTTCGCTTGCAAGAATATGTCGCACCAGCAGAGGCTTGTGGGTGAGGTTGCCATTTAATTCACTGCCATAGATCATTTTAAAAAACTGTGAAAGATTGAAGTGCGCAAGGATCTGTTCAGCAAAGATGAACGGTTTGCTGGTGGCCAGAAACAAACTGTATCCCTGTGCCTGGAGTGAGGCCAGTTTTTCCGGTATTCCCGGATACACCCGGTTTTCAAAAAGACCAACAAGGCTGAATCGTTGCCGGTACAACTGTACCGCTCGTTCCAGGAGCTGTCTGTCTGTGGAGTTCAGCAGTCGTTTGAAGGAATCAACCAGGGGCGGTCCGATACACCATTGCAGGCTGTCGTTTTCCGGTGGTTCGTGCCCGAGTTCTGCTAACGCATATTGAATGCAACGGGTGATGCCCGGCTTGGGATCGGTGAGGGTACCGTCAAGATCGAAAAGGATATTGGTTCTCTGCATGGCGGATTATCCAACGGTAGACCCGCTGTCAGTGAACAGTCACCTGAGCGGACCGTCCCTCTGCCGGAGAAGAGCCGGAGCCGGTCTGAAGATAACTCTCAGTGGCCAGATCCGGCATCGGTCGGCAGAAGTAAAACCCCTGGACCTCATCGCAGTCAAGGTCCCGCAGCCATTGAAGCTGGTCTCTGGTCTCAACGCCTTCCGCCACCACCTTCAGCTGCATCTGTTTGGACATGGCGGTGATGATGGAAACAATGGAGCGGCTGTTGGCATTGTCGGCAGCAATGAAGCGCTTATCGATTTTCAGAGTTGAGACCGGCATCTCACTGAGATAGCTGAGTGAAGAGTAGCCGGTTCCAAAGTCATCTATGGAAAAACGGATACCCCGCTGTCTGAAATCCTGCATGGTGGACAGGGTATGGCGCACATCCTTCATGGCGGTGGTTTCGGTGATTTCGAACTCAATAAGACGATGATCAACGGCATGAATAGCTAAAATATTATCGATGGTTGTTACGATATCAGGATTGTTGAATGTCCTGGGCGACATGTTGATGCTTATCGGCAGGGTGCTGATAGCGTTTTCCTGAAGACGACACAGAAAGAGACAGACCTCGTCCAGCACGTACAGGCTCATGTCGTCAATTAACCCGGCTTCTTCAGCAATGGGGATGAACTTTTCAGGGCCAAGGGTTTGACCGTTTCGCTTCCAGCGAATAAGGGCCTCAAATGACGTTGGCTGTTCATTTTTGAGGTTGATTTTCGGCTGATAGAAAACTGAAAATTCACGACGCTCCAAACCAATCCGGATCGAGTGCTCAATCCTGATCCGGTTGAGAAGTTTGTCGTTCATCTCCTGCGTAAACATAACAAATTTATTTTTGCCTTCACTTTTTGCTTTATACATGGCCATGTCGGCATTTTTAATGAGTTCCTGGGTCGTTTGACCGTCATTGGGAAAGAGCGCCACACCGATGCTGGCATTTACATAAAGGGTGGTTGCCTGCAGTTCGATCGGGCGTTCCAGGACAGCGAAAATTCTGTTGACCAGGAGGTAGACGGTATTTTCATTGTCAATGTTTTCCCCAAGGAGAATAAATTCGTCGCCGCCTAAGCGTGACAGCGTGTCTTCGTTCCTGATGGTCCGGGACAGACGATTGGCCACCTCAATCAACACCTGATCGCCCTGATCATGCCCCAGAGAGTCATTGATGTTTTTGAAGTTATCAAGATCAATAAAAAAGACAGCCAGTGCGCTTTGCTCCCGTTCTGCCCGGGCTATGGCCTTGGCGATGCGGAATTCAAGAGCCGCCCGATTAGGCAGTCCGGTCAGGGTATCACTGTACGCCATGCGCGAAATCTGTTTTTCTTTTTTCTTAAGTTCGCTGATATCATGGAAAAAGGCAAAGTAATGAGAGACTTCCTGCTGGTCATTTTTAATGGCGCTTATTGACAGCCAGTGAGGACAAACAGTGCCGTTCTTGTTCTGGTTCCAGACCTCACCCGTCCATGACCCTTTGCTCGCAAGATTTTCCCAGATCTCTTGTTTTGGTTTGCGATCTTCCCGGCTGAAGTTGAGAAGGTTGGGATGCTTGCCGATGACCTCTGCCGGCTGATAGCCTGTCAGTCGGGCAAAGGAATGGTTGACGGTGAGGATACGGCCCCGGAGATCAGTGACATAGATACCTTCAATGGCATTATCAAAGATACCTTTAAAGAGAAAAAGATACTTTTCGGCACTGGTTCGGGTGGCGGTTTCCGTCTGCAGTTGCCGTATGATTCTGTCTTGATCCGATCGTTCCGATTCAATCTGCTGATGAAGTTTCTCAGTTTCGGAACGAAGGGCATCGACAAATCCCTGGAGCTGGCGATTCTCCGAACGCAGACGGCTGAAGACCGTGGCGACAACGGTCATTTCACCGGGAATATCCTGTGGCAGTTCGGCGATATCGAGTGAGGGAGATGTCAGTGTCTGAGCGACTTGAGTCAGAGATTCACTCCGTTTCCGGAAGAATGCATAGAGTGTCGTTACAGTGCTCAGCAGCAGGAGCACCAGAAAGAGTGCGGCATGGAGGTGGAATGTGGCAACCGGCTGATACATTGAGGTGTTGGTACTGTACACACCGGCAAAGAGTTGCAGACCGGGAATTTCTCGAAAAACGAAGGTTGAATGCACAATGGTCTGGTCCGATTGCACAAGCGGCCAGCTTATGATGTCATGCTTGTTTTGTCGGAGAGCTGTTGCCAGCAATTCGTGACTGCCGGGATCACTGTTTGCCGGTTTTCCGGTGAACGTAACCGGGAGATGCAGTCGGCCGTTTTGAGCGAGTAAAAAAGGTTGCAGCCGGCCTGCAAACTGTTTGGTCCCCAGTGTGGCGGCGACGGTTGACAGGGGGACCATCTTCTGGAGTTCGCTGCTGACGCAGACAAGGGCAAGGTTCCAATCCCACGGCTTGAAGACGACCTTGTACACGGTCAGAGATTGTCGTTGACGAGAATCCTGCAGCAGGTACCCTGCATGCACTCCTGTTTCATATGGCTTGAGCTGTTGCAGCCGGTCTATGAGCGTCGGGTTGACCAGGGTATTGGTGAGTGCCTTTTCCAGATGTCCCTGGACCTCACCGGAACTGTTGAAGACAAAAAGAAAGCCCTGTTGCCCCAACGTCTGGCTTGACAGGGCTTCAAGCGCGATCGATTGCGCTGTGGATAATGACAGCAGGCCATCTCGTTGTTTTTGGTGGAGGGAGCCGATTAAGGTCAGATTCTGGTCCGCGGTGGTACGCAGCATCTCTGCAGCTGAGGTCTCGACCGCGGTTTTCACGATCTGCCGGACGGCTTCGGCACCGAGACGGGCTTCATCTTCAATCCGGAGTTTGAGCTGATCACCTGCAAGATATTCACCGATGCCCAGCAATAAAAGAAGAGGCAGGAGGAGCAACACGCCGGCTCGACGGAAATCTATGAGGATGCTTGACATGGGTACCTCGTCCTGCAAAGCATAAAGTAGATTGATCTGGGCTTCATGATGTCCACAAGGGATGAGCAGATGCTATGACAAGCAGGTGTACGGTGATAGCGAAGTGCCTTCTTTGGTAAAGATCAGAACGTGACGTTTAACAGGTGACTTCAGGTAAAAGTGGCGCAACGCTGACGATTCAGGATATTTTTAATTGCTTCCAACTATAGTGGTGAAGTCAAGAGTCGTCTATGATTATTACAGAGGGGATGTATCTTTAAACAGCGGTTTTACTGTAACTGTCCCATGGCCGACTTCATTGCCGTCGGTACCATTACTGAACATGTTTAAAGGAGGCGTGTAAGGGGGGAGATGGTTGTGAAGGGAAAAGAGGGATCTGAAGAAAAACAGTCAGTATCCCCATATCATTTGGTCAATATCCGTCTCTTTATTCTTTTTCGGGTGCTGTTCAATGCCCGCTTTTACTACCCTGTTTTCACAATACTTTTTCTTGATTATGGTTTGACTCTGGAGCAGTTTGCCGTACTCAACACGGTCTGGGCCTTTACCATTGTCTTGAGTGAAGTTCCATCAGGAGCGCTGGCTGATCTGCTGGGGCGCAGGTTTCTTCTGGTGGTTACCGCCTGGCTGATGATTTTTGAGATGGCAGTGATTGCCTTTGTGCCGGCAGCAAATCCTGATCTGGTCTTCTGGGCCTTTTTGATTAACCGGGTTCTGAGTGGATTGGCAGAGGCCATGGCCAGCGGGGCGGACGAAGCCCTGGCGTATGACACTTTGGTTGTACATGGTTTGGCTGGTCAATGGCCACGGGTGCTGGAAGTACAGATGCGAGCGCAGAATTTTGGGTATATCATTGCCATGACTCTGGGTGCTGTGGTGTATGATCCCAGTGTGGTGAACCGGGTTCTGCAGTGGTGCTCCGTGAACGTCAGCGTCAGTCAACAGATGAGCATGCGGTACCCGCTCTATCTGACGCTGATACTCGCTGTTTTTGCCCTGTTTGTTACCTTACGCATGCGAGATCCGTCTCCGCCTGCAGGTCACAGGGCCCGTGATCCTCAAAAGGCGACCATCTGGCAGCTGCTGCGACTGGTTCTTCGTACCGGTGCCTGGATTATTCGTACTCCCATGGCCTTTACCATTATCTTTTTTGCCATGACCATTGATCATACCCTGCGAATGGGAGTCACTCTGACCAGTAAATATTATCGACTGATCGGGTTACCGGAGGCGAGTTTCGGGCTTCTGGGTTCGCTGGTTGCAGTGGTGGGACTCTTTGTTCCCAGGTTGGCGCGTATCATGGTGGAACGTCTGTCGTTTGGGCTCAATGTCTTTCTTTTGGGAGCCGGCAGTGTGATTGCACTGTTGTTTTTGAGTCTGTTCGTGCCATATTGGGGGATATTGCCGGTTATCGCGATATTTGTCGGGCTGATGCTGACAAGTTATTTTACCAGCCATTATCTCAACGAGCTCACCGATTCTCAACAGCGGGCCACTGTACTGAGTTTTAAAGGGCTGGCTTTGAATGTGGCATACGGCATAATCGGTCTTGCGTTTGCGGCACTCATGCAGCACTATCGTGTTGTGCAGACCGGACTTCACCCCTCTCAAGCAGTGGATTTTATTGAGGACCAGGCGTTTGTAGCGACGGTCGGTTGTTTTCCGTGGTATCTGGCCGGAGCACTGATTCTTACCTCCTTATGTTGTCTGCCCCGTGTTTGGCGAAGACGCTCAACAGGTCGGAAGCAGTAGTCAGCATATCCGATCCGGACAGCATCTTTTCGGTTACTGTTCCGGAACGCCGATTTTTTTCAATATGACCCCCAGCGGGCAAAATTTACTGAAACCGAATTGGAGCAGGTTGGCACCGACCAGAGCAGTGAGCAGTAACCAGTAACGACTGATAAACAGGGGGTTGGCAGGGATATCAACGCCAAGAGCCAGAGAGAAGAGTATAACTGAACCAGCAGTGACATGAATCCAATCGTTTATGACCATAATGCGTACCTGAAGTTTTTACTGTTGATTTGTAGCTTTGACATGGTGAAGTGGGGAGTTGTTCTGCATACCGCAGCTATTGTGCAGAAATAAGGTTTTATGCTGCGATCGTCAACAGTAAACCTGTATTTTTATCTGTACAATACAAAAAGGTGACGTACGTTGACAGCAAATTGTATTAGATCAGCAAAAGAATTACTGAATCGTTTTGAGTTGTATGATGCATCAATTGACCTGATGCTGTTCTTAAGTGTTTTTCAAGAAAAAAAGTGTTTCAGTGTTTTTCATAATAATCGTTTTTCTTTTTCAAAAAAGTTCTGTATAAACTGTGCATGATCTATCCGTTCTAAAGGATTTGGACTGGATTCGGAAGGTGCACAGTGGTTCATCCGTTTAGTTTTGGATTGTACAGTTGTGGAGGAATATGCTCCACATCGGCTGGTCATGCTCTTCCTGCTTTGTGTAAAGAGTTGGGTGGGTATGAGTAACTTGTTGGCTTTTAGCGTTGAAGGGGGTGTTCTATGAGCGGTATGGAAGACAAAATTACCAGTTTGTTGGCTGAAGGCAAAGTATACCCACCACCGGAACAGGGGCGTGATCAGGCCTGGGTCAAGTCCATGGACGAGTATAAGGAGGCGTATGCCCATTCGATGAATGACCCTGAGGGGTATTGGGCGCAGCGTGCTGAAGAGCTGGTCACCTGGGATAAGAAGTGGGACAGGGTTCTGGAGTGCGATCTGAGCATACCTGAGGTGAAGTGGTTTGTCGGCGGAAAGCTCAACCTTTCGGTGAACTGCCTTGATCGCCATCTGATCAACGACCGGCGGAACAAGGCCGCAATTATCTGGCAAGGTGAACCGGAAGATGATGTACGTGTGTACACCTACCAGATGCTTCATGACGAGGTCTGTCGATTTGCCAACGTGCTGAAGAAAAAAGGCGTAAAGAGAGGAGACCGTGTGGCTATCTATTTGCCCATGGTGCCGGAGATGGCTATCGCTCTTTTGGCATGCACACGGCTTGGCGCTGTTCATTCGGTTGTTTTTGCAGGTTTTTCCGCTGCTGCTTTGCAAAGTCGGATCGAGGATTGTCATGCCAAGGTCTTGATCACTGCCGATGGCGTGTTGCGCGGCGGTAAGGCAATTCCGCTCAAGGCCAGTGCTGATGAGGCGCTGTTAAGCTGTCCGAGTGTTGAATGTTGTGTGGTCGTGCGGAGAGCCGCCATTGATGTTGAGATGAAAGAGGGGCGGGATTGCTGGTGGCACCGGGAGATGAGCGCAAAGGATATCAGTTCTTTCTGTGAGCCGGAATCCATGGATGCCGAGGACATGCTTTTTATTTTGTACACCTCGGGTTCCACCGGCAAACCAAAGGGCGTTGTCCACACCACCGGTGGATATCTGACCTATGCTCTGCACACTGCCAAGTGGGTGTTTGATCTGAAGGATAACGACATCCACTGGTGCACTGCTGATCTCGGCTGGATTACCGGGCATAGCTATATCCTTTACGGCCCTCTGGGGCTGGGGGCGACAACGCTTATGTTCGAGGGCGTGCCGAGCTATCCGAGTCCTGACCGGTTTTGGAAGATTGTTGAAAAATTCAAGGTCAGTATTTTTTATACTGCTCCGACTGCGATCCGGGCTCTGATGAGGGAAGGCGTTGAACATACCCGAAAGTGGGATCTGAGCAGTTTACGGCTTCTGGGAAGTGTCGGGGAGCCGATTAACCCCGAGGCCTGGATGTGGTATTACCTTCATATTGGCAAGGAAAAGCTGCCGATTGTTGACACATGGTGGCAGACGGAAACCGGCGGCATAATGATCGCTCCTCTGCCGTATGTGACTCCACTTAAACCGGGTGCGGCGACCTTGCCGTTGCCGGGAGTTGATGCTGCCATCTTTACCGAAGAGGGGAAAGAGGCAAGTCCCAATGAAGGCGGGCATCTGGTCATTCGCAAACCCTGGCCCGGCATGTTACGGGGTGTGTTTGGCAGCCCGGAACGCTACAAGAAGGCCTATTTTGACCGTTATCCAAATATTTACGATCCTGAGGATGGGGCCCGAAGGGATGAGGACGGCTACTTTTGGATGATGGGGCGGCTGGATGATGTTATCAATGTTTCCGGTCATCGTCTGGGGACCGCAGAAATCGAATCAGCCCTGGTGGCTCACGAAGCAGTGGCTGAAGCTGCAGCTGTCGGTATGCCTCACCCGGTCAAGGGTCAGGCTGTCTTTGCCTTTGTTACCCTGATGTCGTGGGCTGAAGAAAGTGACGAGCTGTTGGCGGAGTTGCGGCAGCATGTGCGCAAGGAGATAGGCCCTATTGCCACCCCGGATGTGATCCTGTGGGCGCCAAGCCTGCCGAAAACGCGATCAGGAAAGATTATGCGACGAATTTTGCGTAAGATTGCGGCAAGTGATTTTGCGGATTTCGGTGATACGTCCACTCTTGCCGACCCGTCAGTGGTCGATGAGCTGGTTGATACCAGGAAAAAGCTGGGTTAGTCACTGATCGTTTGATCTGCAATTTTTGCCCTTGAACCGGGCGATTGATAAAAGCAAGACAAACAGGCGGGGTGCCGGGCATTCCGCCTGTTTTGTTATCAATGAATGAAAAGGTCGTTTTTTCTTTGCAACATTTCATTTCATGGTATCATGAATGTTTTGTGGCGAGAATGCGACACCTGGATTTGAAGAGTGTCTTTGATTGCAGCTAACAAGAATACCTGAGGCGGCTCGAAAGGGCATCATCCCCGAACAATTACTGCTTTAATGACGAGATGACAGGTAACGAAATCCGACAGAGTTTTTTGGAATTTTTTGAGAGCAAGGGGCATACTCGAGTTCCGGCCTCTTCGCTGGTTCCCCATGATGACCCCACCCTTCTCTTTACCAACTCAGGGATGGTGCAGTTTAAAAAGGTGTTCATGGGAGAGGAGAGCCGACCGTACGTACGTGCCACCTCCGCGCAGAGCAGCGTCCGGGCCGGCGGCAAGCATAATGATCTGGAAAACGTTGGTTATACAGCCCGGCATCATACTTTTTTCGAGATGCTCGGTAATTTTTCCTTTGGCGATTATTTTAAAAAAGAGGCTATTGCCTACGCATGGGAATTTCTTACCGGAACATTACGGTTTGATCCGCAGAAACTCTGGGTCACCGTCTATACGGATGATGATGAGGCGTATGCCCTCTGGGAGCAGGTAGAGACCTTGCCCAAAGGTAGAATTGTTCGTATGGGCGAGGAAGATAATTTCTGGGCCATGGGAGATACCGGTCCCTGCGGGCCGTGTTCGGAAATTTACATCGATCAGGGGATTGATGTCGGGTGCGGGCGAGCTGAATGCGCTCTGGGTTGCGACTGTGATCGCTTCCTCGAGTTATGGAATCTGGTGTTCATGCAGTTTTATCGTGATGAACACGGTGTCATGACCCCTCTGCCCAAACCTTCCATTGATACCGGGATGGGGCTGGAGCGGGTGGCGGCTGTTCTCCAGGGGAAGACCAATAACTACGATTGCGACCTGTTCACACCGATTATTGACTATGTGGCCGAACTTGCCGGTAAACAGTACCATACCAGTTCAGCGGATGATGTCTCAATGCGGGTTATTGCCGACCATGCCCGGGCCACAACTTTTCTCGTGGCTGATGGTGTGCTGCCGTCCAACGAAGGCCGCGGCTATGTCCTTCGCCGGATTATGCGCCGGGCTGTCCGTTATGGTCGCGCCCTGGGGCTGACCTCGTTCTTCCCGGGAGTCTGTGCCCTGGTCACCGAGGAAATGCACGGTGCCTATCCCCATCTCAACAAAACCCGTCAGTTGCTGGACAAGGTCGTCAGCAATGAAGAGCAACGCTTTGGTGAGACTTTGGATCATGGGCTGAACAGGCTTGATCAGGAAATCCGACGTCTGAAAAAAGAAGAGGATAGCAGTGCCGCCATCTCCGGTGATTTTATTTTCAAGCTCTATGACACGTATGGGTTTCCTGTGGATATCGTTCGTGATATTGCCATTGAACGGGAAATTGCCTTTGACGAACCCGGTTTTGTAGATGCCATGGAACAGCAGCGGGAACAGTCACGTAAATCCTGGAAAGGAAGTGATGTCGAGCATCTTGAAGCCGGCATTATCGAGCTGGGCCGCCAGGGTAAGAAGGCTGAGTTTATCGGTTATGGATCAATGCAGGGAGTGTCAACAGTTGAAGGAATCGTCAATGCTGCCGGTCAGTTGGTGACACAGGCAGAGGCCGGTGAAACCCTTCGCCTGTTTACTGCCCAAACACCGTTTTATGCAGAGTCAGGTGGTCAGATCGGTGACCAGGGGGAGATCACCTGGGCTGAAGGTCGCTTTGCCGTGGAGAACACTCTTGCCCCGGTTGAAGGCTTGATTTTACATGAGGGCAAACTGGTGCAGGGCACTCTTGCTGTCGGTACCCCTGTTGAGTTGACGGTGGCAGAGCGTCGCGGCGATACGGTACTGAATCACACCGCGACCCATTTACTTCATGCAGCTTTGAAAAAGGTACTGGGCGATCACGTTCAACAGGCAGGGTCTGCTGTTGATCACAATCGGCTGCGTTTTGATTTCACTCATTTTTCACCCCTGACTCACGCGGAAATCTGTACTGTTGAGCAGTTGGTCAACGACGAAATCCGTCGCAATGTTCCGGTTGAGACTGCTCTGTTGTCACGTGAACAGGCTCTCAACGGAGGGGCTACAGCCCTGTTCGGCGAAAAGTATGGGGAAGAGGTACGGGTTGTCAGTATCGGCGGTTTTAGTAAAGAACTGTGCGGCGGTACCCACGCTCGAATGACCGGTGATATCGGTCTGTTTAAAATTGTTATGGAGACCGGTATTGCGGCCGGGGTGCGGCGAATCGAAGCCATGACCGGTGCGGCGTCCGTCCGGTGGGTACAGGAGCTTGCCAGGCAGAGTGCCGCAGTCAGTGCAGCTATTTCCGGTCCGATTGAAGGGGCGGTGGATAAGATCCAGGGACTGCTGAAACGGCAGAAGGAATTGGAAAAACAGATCGCTTCACTTAATGCCAATATGGCCTTGTCCGATCTCGACCAGCTGCTTGCCGGATGCATGGAGATAGACGGCATGCAGGTAGTGGCCGGACGGGTCTCTCTGGATTCGCCCAAAACTCTGCGGGAAATCGGTGACAAGATCAAGGACCGTCTGCCGGATGGTATTATAGTGCTCGGTGGTGAGTTTGAGGGCAAGGCGGCCCTGCTGGCTATGGTCGGCAAGAAACATGTCGGCCGCATTACAGCGGGTGATCTGGTTAATCGGGTAGCGACAATCGTGGGGGGGAAAGGTGGTGGTCGGCCGGATATGGCTCAAGCCGGAGGGCCCATGGCGGATAAACTCGATGAGGCGATTAAGAGCGTTGCCAGTATTATCAAGGGGTTGATCCGTGTCTGAACACACTTTCACCCAACGGATAGTGATCACCGGTGTGGGCTTAACCGCTCCGGGGTCCAGTAATCTGACCGAGTTTCGCGCCAATCTTCTGGCTGGTATCAGCGGAATCAGTACCATTGATTTACGCTATATGGGGGTACACCCGGCCGGCCTGTGCCAGTTTGAGGAAACTCGCTATCGTAAAAAACGGGAAAATAAGCGGGGCACCCGGGCCGGTTGTATAGGGGTATACTGTGCCAATGAGGCCCTTGTTGATGCAGGTATTGATTTTTCCACCTATGACCGCGCTGCCACCGGTGTTTATATCGGTTTGACCGAGCACGGGACCGTGGAAACCGAAAACGAGGTCTACAACATCAGTCAGTACGACTATAATGTTGACTACTGGACCCACCATCATAATCCCCGAACAGTTCTCAACAACCCTGCCGGCGAGATCAGCATGAATCTCCAGCTGACAGGGCCGCATTACTCCATCGGTGCAGCCTGTGCCGCCGGTAATGCTGCTCTGATTCAGGGGGTACAGATGCTCCGCTTAGGGGAGGTTGAGTTGGCGCTTTGCGGGGGTGTCTCTGAGTGCGTAGGTTCTTTCGGTATATTTGCCTCTTTTCAGGCTCAGGGGGCGTTGGCGGCTCATTCGGAACCAGCCAGGGCCAGCAGACCCTTTGATCGCGACCGCAACGGTATTGTCATCTCAGAAGGCGGATGTGTGTTTGTCCTGGAACGACTGGACCGCGCTTTGGCCCGCAATGCCGCTATATATGGTGAGATCACCGGTTATGCAATGAATTCGGATGCCCGGGATTTTGTCTTACCCTACGGGCCAAGACAGCAGCAGTGTATGGAGGCAGCTCTGAAGAAAGCCGGTCGCATGCCTGCCGACATCACCATTATCAATGCCCATGCCACCGGCACCAAGCAGGGAGACGTTGAAGAGTGCAAGGCTATTCGTGCCGTCTTTTCCGATTGCCCGGCAACCTGGATTAACAATACCAAATCGGTTATAGGCCATGCTATGGGGGCGGCAGGTGTTCTTGAGCTGGCCGGCAACCTGCCTGCATTTACCGATCATCTTGTCCATCCCACTATCAACCTGGATAATCTCGATCCGGACTGCACCCTGCCCAACCTCGTCACCAATACACCCGTTGAACTTGAACGGGTAGATACTATCCTGAACAACTCCTTTGGCATGCTCGGCATAAATTCTGCGGTCATTGTTGAGAGATGTGTGGTGTGTTGAAGGATGGTATGCTAACCTGATTGTTTTTTGCTGAAAAGTTTCACTTGTATCTGTTTGTTGGAAAGGAGTTCGAAAATGACCCGTAACGAAATCAAGGATATCCTCCTTGAAATCATAGCTGATATTGATGAAGAGGCAGATTTCGCCTCCCTTGATGCTGACGCACCGCTCCGTGATCAGCTTGATCTGGATTCCATGGATTTTCTTGATATCGTGATGGAGTTGCGTAAGCGCTACAAGCTGCAGATTCCCGAGGAGGAGTATCCGCAGCTGGCCACACTGACCAGCTGTGTCTCCTATCTGGAGCCCAAACTGAAAGACGTCTGATCCTTTCAGTTTTTGTACATGGGTGTTGACGGGAGATCTGTTTTTCGACTGCGGGGTGTAGAGTAGTGTATCATCTTCTTATCATCGGAGGTGGTCTTTCCGGAATCGCGGCAGGTATCAGGGCCGCCCGATTTGGTCTGAAAACGCTCATCCTTGAGCAACATAACCATCCTGGCGGGCTTAATTCCTATTATTTTCGGCAGGGGCATCTGCTTGAGACCGGGCTGCATGCCATGACGAATTTTGCCCCGGCACGTCAAAAACATGCGCCCCTGAACAGGCTGCTGCGTCAGCTTAATCTCCGGCGCCGACAATTTGACCTGCACGAACAGATTGCCTCTGAAATTTGTTTTAACGGACGATCACTCCTGTTCACCAATGACCCCGTTGTGCTCGAAGCGGAGGTTGCCCGTGAATTCCCCAGGTCTGTTGACCAGTTCCGACAAGTCAAAGAACGGATTGCAAACCACGATCCCTTTACCGCCGGTCCCCGACGATCTGCTCGTCAGTTTCTTGCCGATCATCTGCACGAACAGGAGCTGGTGGATATGCTGCTCCTGCCGCTGATGGTCTATGGGAATGCTGAAGAAGAGGATATGGACCTGGATCAGTTTGTCATCATGTTCCGAGCAATTTTTGTGGAAGGTTTTTTTCGTCCAGCAGGCACTATCCGCGATTTTCTAGACCTGTTGTTGCGCCAATATCATGACTTTGGTGGTGAACTGCGTCTGCGCTGTCCGGTTGCCGGACTGTTGATCAAGAACGGCAGGATAAACGGAGCGCAACTTGCTGACGGTGAGGTTGTGACAGCGCAGATGGTGCTGTCCACCGCAGGTATTCCGGAAACCATGCGCCTTGTCGACTGGCCGGCATCGCCGCAGCCATACATTGGACGTATGAGTTTTATGGAAACCGTGGTCCTGGTTCCACGGGAGTACTCTTCCTCGCTTAGCTCAAACCGTACCATCCTCTTTTATCATGAGGGAGAAGAACTCAGGTACAGGCGACCTCAGGACTACCTTGACACCTCCTGGGGGGTCATCTGTTTTCCAGGGAATTTTTCCGGTCTGGAGCCGGCGGATCGTCTGCAGGTCCGAATGACCAATGCTGCCAACTACGCTCTCTGGAAAAAACTTACTCCCGAATCCTATCCGCAGGTTAAGCGGCAGTGGACTGAAGCAGCGATTGCCGCGAGCGAGAAAATGATTGGGAATTACCGGTCGTCCATTGTCTATCAGGACAGTTTTACTCCGGTAACCATTGAACGATATACCCGGAAGGCCGAAGGTGCAGTATACGGCAGCAGCATTAAGATAAAAAACGGAATGACGCCTTGGCCCAATCTGTATCTTGCCGGAACCGACCAGGGGTTTCTCGGTATTATCGGTTCAATGCTCAGTGGCATAACCATCGTTAACCAGCATATCCTGCAGCAATCCTATGCTGACTGACCCTGGTGTGATGCGCAGTTTTTCAACCAGCGGTTATCACCTCGCCTGCAGGTAATCAATCGGAGTGAAATGTACAGTATGTCACTGGACGAGATACGGTCCCATTATGATGTTGTTGTTATCGGTTCAGGGCTCGGCGGGTTGACCGGTGCCAACCGCCTGGCCGCTGCCGGTCACTCGGTGTTGTTGCTGGAGCAGCACACGCAGCTGGGCGGACTTGCGACGTGGTTCAAGCGCGGCGGCCATATCTTTGATGTTTCCCTGCATGGTTTCCCCTATGGTATGGTCAAAACATGCAGGAAGTACTGGGGGAAAACCATCTCCAGCTCAATTGTCCAGCTCAAAAATATTGTTTTTGATAACCCACAGTTTTCTTTAACCACAACGTTCAGTAAAGAGGACTTTATCCGCATTCTCCAGGAAAGATTCGGAGTACCGACAGACGTTGTCAAAGAGTTCTTTGCCACGGTTGACGGTATGAATTTTTATGACGATCAACGTCTGACAACCCGGGAACTGTTCAGCCGGTTCTTTCCTGGCCGTACTGATATCCACCGGTTGCTGATGGAGCCGATCACCTATGCAAACGGATCGACTCTTGATGAACCAGCCATCACCTATGGGATTGTTTTTTCTAACTTTATGAATCGGGGTGTCTTTACCTTTGAAGGTGGAACCGATAAACTCATTGGTCTGATGGCCGATGAGTTGCGTGCAAAAGATGTGGATATCCGCACCGGTGCCCGGGTTGAGCGTATTCTGGTTGAAAAGGGAATGGTTGCTGGAGTGTCGGTTAACGGGCGTATGATTAAAACCAGAGCTGTGGTCTCCAATGCGGGGATAACAAATACCGTGAACCAGCTGGTTGGACAGGCCGCATTTAAGCAGAATTTTCTGGATAGATTTGCCAAAGTGCGAGTGAATAACTCGAGTTGTCAGGTTTACTTCGGCATCCGTAAAGGTGAGACGATCCAGGATATCGGTGATCTGTTGTTCACCTCCACAGCTGACGAGTTCTCTTCTGAGGAGATGCGGGGAATGCGTACCAGGAGCCGGACTTTTTCTCTGTACTATCCTAAGATCCGGCCGGACAGCCCGGCAGACTATACCATCGTTGCCTCCATGAACGCCAACTACGACGACTGGATCGGGCTTGACCAGGCTGCCTACCATGCTGCCAAAGAGGCAATGGTTGAGCGTTGTTTTATCGACTTGGAACGCTACCTGCCGGGTATCCGCGATAAGGTTGATATCGTAGAATCAGCGACTCCACGCACCTTTCACCGGTATACCCTGCACGCCAAAGGCGCTTCCTTTGGTACGAAATTTGAAGGACTGGACATCTCCCGTTCCCTGCACAGGGAAATAGGAGGGCTTTTTCATGCCGGGTCAGTGGGTATTATCATGAGCGGTTGGCTTGGGGCAATCAACTACGGTGTTATTGTCGCCAACGATGTGGATGGATATCTGCGAGGATAGGGGCATTGCCGATGCGACTTGCTGATTGTGCCCAGGGTCGGGATAATAATTTTAATCTGATCAGGATTGTCGCAGCCTATGCTGTCCTGGTGAGTCACAGCTTTCCTCTTGCCCATGGTTCGAGTGCTGTAGAGCCATTTGTACAGATGCTGGGGATGTCACTTGGTACAATGGCGGTGGATGTGTTTTTCTTTACCAGCGGTTTTCTCATTACAGCAAGTCTCATGCACAGACAGAACGTCAAGCAGTTTGTCTGGGCCAGAATATTACGTATTTACCCTGCACTTGTTGTCGTGGTGCTGTTGTCTGTTTTTTGTATGGGAGTATACTTTACCACCCAACCGCTGACTGCATATCTTTCGGATGCGAAAATTTATAAATATGTGCTCAAGTCTTCAACGCTGATAACCGGTGTTAATCAGCATCTTCCCGGTGTTTTTGAGCATAATCCGTTTGAGCGTGCTGTGAATGGTTCGTTATGGACGCTTCCCTATGAATTGAAAATGTATATAACCCTGACCTGTGCCTGGTTGCTGATGCGATTCGTTCCCAATGGTCGGGACAGGGTGTTTAAGGTGGTCCTTGTTCTCAGCACGGTGATTGCCGGTCTTTTGTTGATTCTGGTGCATTTTCACGTTGTTGATACAGGCGGGAAGTCGTTGAGATTATTTTATATGTTTTTCACCGGCGCCTCATTTTATATGCTACGGGAGAAAGTTGTTCTGTCGCGTCCGGTTTTTGCCCTTTTCGTGCTGCTGCTGCTGGGGTCGTCCCTGCACAAGGAGATATTCTATATCAGTTATGTGCTGGTTATCGGGTACTGTATTTTATTTTGTGCCTATGTCCCATCCGGGGTAATACGCAATTATAATAAACTTGGCGATTATTCTTACGGCCTGTACGTGTACGCTTTTCCAGTGCAGCAATCCATTGCGGCACTGGTTCCGGGAATCGCTCCGCTGGGGATGCTTGTTCTGTCCAGTGTGGTTACGTTGATTTTTGCCGTGCTCTCCTGGTCGCTTGTTGAAAAACATGCCCTTGCTTTGAAGGAGTTTCAGCCGAGGGCGCTGCATTTTCCTGTTTTGTTGTTCAGTTCGCGAGGCAAAAGTTGATAAGGTGCAACACACAACTGCAAAAAGTATTTCTCCATGGCCAGTCTGATGTCTGCATTTGAAGGCAGAAAAATTGTGGTAACCGGTGCAACCCGGGGTATAGGCCGTGCAATTGCCGAGGCCTTTCTGATCCGTGGTGCAACCGTGTTCGGTGTTTATGCCGGCAACCGTCAGGCGGCCGAAACCATGGCCACTGCTAATGCCCGCTATGGAGAACGATTACAGCTCTCTCAATTAGACGTCACTGACTATCAGGCTGTTGCCGCCTATTTCATCAAACTGGAAGAAGAACAGGACACCCTGGATATCCTTGTCAACAATGCCGGTATCCGCCGGGATGCTGTTCTGGCGATGATGAGGGAGGAGGACTGGCGACGCGTTATCGATGTCAATCTCAGCGGCAGTTTCAATATGTCCAAACTGTCCTTGCCGCTTATGCTCAAACAGAGGTACGGTCGTATCATCTTCATCACTTCCCCCATAAGTTATCTTGGTTTTGCCGGCCAGGCAAATTACGCTGCTTCAAAGGCCGGGCAGATAGGTCTGATGAAGTCGCTGGCCAAGGAAGTGGCAAAACGAAAGATCACCGTCAACTGTGTTTCACCCGGCTTCATTCATACCGAGTTCATCGCTGATCTGCCGGATGAACAGGTCAAAACCTATAAAAAGATGGTGCCGGCCAACCGGTTCGGTACCCCGGATGAAGTGGCTGAGGCGGTTTTGTTCTTAGCCGGAGACCGTGCTGCGTACATCAACGGTGCTGTCCTTGAAGTGACGGGCGGGCTTTGATGAAGACCCCGGTTGATCCGTTTATTCTTGAGCGTATACCGCACCGGCCGCCTTTTCTCTGGCTGGACAGGGTACTTGACGTCAATCGTGATTGTATCCGTGCTGAAAAAACAATCCCCCATGATTTGCCGTTGCTTCAGGGGCACTATCCGGGATATCCCCTGATGCCCGGAGTCCTGCTGTGTGAGATGGTCTTTCAGGCCGGTGCTCTTCTGATCAGTGAGATGATGCGTGGCACTGCAGATAATGATGATCAACAGGACCGTACCGGCGGAGTGCCGGTACTGACCAGGATCTTGGGGGCTAAGTTCAAACGAGAGGCCCGGCCCGGTGACCTGCTTGAGATCACCGCCTCACTGGTCGAGCGTGTTGGGCCGGCCTGGTTTATGAAGGGAGCTGTCCGGGTGGATGGTAAAGTAGCTGTCCAGGTGGAGTTCGCCTGCACACGTAAGGGGAGTTAAGTGGATTTTCTGGGGCTTGCAGGTAAAACAATAGTGGTCTTTGGTCTGGCGAACAAGAAATCAGTGGCCTATGCCGTCAGCCGTGTTCTGGTTGAATTCGGGGCCGAGGTTATCCATGTGGTGCGTGGTGAACAACAGGAGGTGGCAGCTTTAAAGCTGTTTCCGGACTGCCCTGTTTTCTGCTGTAACGTGGAAGAAGAAGAGCAGATCATTCGTGTTCGCGATATCATTGCACGTCGAATCAATGCCCCCCTTGCCGGTATTGTCCATTCGGTTGCCTTTGCCAATTACAGTGAGGGAATGCGGCCTTTTCACCAGACACCGAAAGGCGACTTTCTGCAGGCTGTGGATATCTCCTGTTTTTCTCTGATCAGTATTGCCAATCATTTTAAGGACCTGCTCGCCCAGCAGGCTTCACTGGTCACCATTTCGATCTCGACGACCCGGATGGCAGCAGAAAACTACGGGTATATGGCACCTGTTAAAGCTGCACTGGAATCGTCACTGTGTTTTTTAGCCAAAAGTTTTTCCGCTTTTTCCAAGGTTCGTTTTAATGCCGTCTGTCCGGGCCTGCTCAAGACCTCGTCCTCCGCAGGTATTCCCGGATATATTGACAGTTATCTTTTTGCAGAACAGGCGACGCTGCGGAAACAGGCGGTGCAGACTGAGGAGGCCGCCAATGTGGCGGCTTTTCTGCTGTCACCGCGATCCTCAGGGATAACCGGTCAATGTGTAGTGGTTGATGCCGGCATGGGGTTGAATTATTTTGATGCCGGGATAGTGTCAAAAACCGTGGCATGAGGGAGCAGGAATGCACCTGTGGTCTGTGTTTACCCGCCTGGGACATATGCTGCTGCACACTAAAGAGGTGTTTTTTTCCCCGCGTGCACCAGTGTGGGTAAAGGGTGTCCTGGCCCTTGGTCTGCTCTATATCCTTTCCCCTTACGATATCATCCCCGAATGGATACCGGTGGTTGGGGTGATGGATGATTTGGCCCTGGCCGCATTGCTTGTCACCTGGGCGGCTCGTTTTGATGTGTCCGGTTAAGGTGGCGGGATTGCAAGCGTGAATTTTTTTGATCCGGTCCTCTGACCGGACAACAGGTGGTTTTAGGAAATCGTCGGATGAAACTGCAGTACTCCCAGGTCTGTCTCCATACGTTTGGCTATCAACTTCCTCCCATAGAGTTGACTTCTGCAGCTATTGAGGAACAGTTGCAACCACTGTACGCACGCCTGAAGCTGCCGGCGGGACGATTGGAGCTGATGACAGGCATCAGGGCCCGTCGCCTGTGGCCGGACGGAACCCGTCCCAGCGAAGGAGCGGCCGCAGCCGGCACCGTGGCCATGGAACGCGCCGGGATATCGCCTGAGGATATGGAATGCTTACTGGTCACCTCTGTCAGCCGTGACATGATGGAACCGGCAACAGCCTCTTTTGTTCACCGTGCTCTTGGTTTACCGCCCTCATGTCTGCTCTTTGATATTTCCAACGCATGTCTGGGATTCCTCGACGGAATGGTGATGCTGGCCAATATGCTGGAGCTGGGGCAGGTACGTTCGGGGCTTGTGGTGGCAAGTGAGACGGCTGAAGAGCTTATCTGGTCGACCTTGCATCTTCTCTTGACCGAAAAGGGGCTTACCCGGAAGTCCATAAAACCTCTGTTTGCATCTCTGACCATAGGGTCCGGGGCTGTGGCGCTGATCATGACCCGACGTGATTATCTGGATACCGGGCATTACCTGTGTGGCGGAGCCTGGCGGGCCCATACTGCGTACAACGATCTGTGCCAGGGCGGTCAAAATGCTGAGCAGGGGACGCTGATGTCCACTGACTCTGAACAGTTGCTGACCAAAGGCATTGAAACTGCGGCCGCCTGCTGGCAATCTTTCCAGACGACAATGGGATGGGGAACAGACACTGTGCATCGTTTTTTCTGTCATCAGGTTGGCCGGGCACATGCTCAACTGCTGTTTGAAACCTTGCAGCTTGATCCTGCCAGAAATTTTGAGACCCTGCCGATACTTGGTAATGTCGGCTCGGTTTCTGCACCCATCACCATGGCCATGGGCATAGAACAGGAGGCTCTGGTACCGGGACAACGCGCCGCAATTTTGGGTATCGGCTCAGGGATCAACTCACTCATGCTTGGTGTTGCATGGTGATGAGGGCGGCCGATCTGGCTGAATATCCATTTCAGCCAAGATACATTCCTATCAGTGGACAGCGCATGGCCTATGTTGATGAGGGGAGCGGGCCGGTGGTGGTCATGGTGCACGGCAACCCTTCGTGGTCGTATCTGTACCGTAATCTGATCAACGCTTTAAGGGATCGGTATCGTTGTATTGCACCGGACCATATCGGCTGTGGATTTTCGGCCAAGCCCCATGACTATCCTTATCGACTGGAAAATCATATCAGTAACCTTGAACAGCTGCTCGACAGTCTGGCGGTTAAGCGGTGTGTTCTGGTTGTCCATGACTGGGGTGGTGCTATCGGGCTGGGGTGGGCAGGCCGACATCCGGAACGGGTGGCCGGTGTTGTTGTTCTGAATACAGCTGCTTTTCCTTCCAACCGATTACCTTTTCGTATTGCACTGTGCAGATGGCCTCTGCTGGGACCGTTGTTGGTCCGCGGACTTAACGGATTTGCCCGTGCCGCTACATTTATGGCGGTCAATCGACGGATGCCCGGCAAAGTGGCCCGGGGGTTTCTTGCCCCCTATGACAGTTGGGCAAGTCGGATAGCTATTCAACGATTTGTGCAGGACATCCCCATGGACAAAGACCACCCCTCCTGGCCAACGCTGCTGGCTGTGGAGGATTCGCTGCCACACCTGCACCACTGTCCTTTTTTGCTCTGCTGGGGTGGACAGGATTTTTGTTTTAACGACACCTTTTACCAGGAATGGTGTCGACGAATACCCCGGGTTGAGGCGCATTATTTTGCAGATGCCGGCCACTATGTGCTGGAAGATGCCCTGCCGGCGATCCTGCCCCTGCTGAACTCCTTTTTGCATCGTGTGACCGGTGGAGCACCTGATGGACTTTAACATCGCCGGCGCCTTTAAAAACACGGCAGCCAGACTTGGTGACAGAACAGCCCTGGTGGCGCTGGAGAAGAAGCGGTGGCAACAGTGGTCTTTCACCGAGCTCAGCAGAAACTGTGACGGATTTGCTGCAGCCCTTGCCGGGCAGGGAGTACGTCAGGGTGATCGGGTCATATTGATGGTGCGGCCGTCCATGGCTTTTTTCTGCCTCACCTTTGCCCTCTTTCAGCTGGGAGCTGTGGTCATCCTGATTGATCCGGGTATGGGCTATCGGAATCTTTTGCGTTGTATCGGTTCTGTGCAGCCGGATATCCTGATCGGTATTCCTCGGGCCATCCTCTTCAGTCGTCTTTTCCCCCGTCCTTTTGCCGGTGTCCGTAAGCGGTTGAGTGTGGGGCGTTCACTTTTTACAGCCGGCATCACCGCTTTGCAGCTGACCCCTCAAAACAGGGCTGTCATTGCCTATCAGGCTGAGAAGGATCACCTGGCAGCCATTATCTTTACCACCGGATCGACCGGTCCGCCAAAGGGGGTTGAGTACACCCACGGTATTTTTCATGCCCAGTTGCGATTGATCCGTGATTTTTACGGTATTGGCACGGGAGATATCGATCAACCGGGGTTTCCACTTTTTGGTTTATTTTCCACTGCTCTCGGGGCACAGGCCGTGATTCCTGATATGGATCCAAGCAGACCGGCGCATGTTGATCCGGCGAAGTTCGTGCAGACCCTGATGGCCCATCAGGTGACGTACTCCTTCGGCTCGCCCGCAATTTGGAATGTGGTCAGCCAATACTGTTCAGACCGGAGTATCGTGTTACCGGTCAAAAAGATTCTCATGGCCGGTGCACCGGTTTCCGGCGAACTGGTGGCACGGGTGCAGAAGATCATGCCTGCAGATGGGCAGATCTTTACCCCGTACGGCGCCACCGAGAGCCTGCCTGTGGCCTCCATCGAGGGACGTGAGATTGTCAGCCACACCTGGCCGCGCACTCGGGCCGGCAAAGGTGTCTGTGTCGGCCGGGCCTTGCCGGAGGTCGACCTTCGTATCATAAAAGTCATGACCGGCCAGATAGCGTCATGGCACGAGGTACAGGAGGTCCCCATCAATACGGTCGGCGAAATTGTAGTGCGTGGTCCGATTGTCACCAGGGCCTACGCTTTCCAGGAAGCAGCCACCAGGCTGGCCAAAATTGCGGATGGCACACGGTTCTGGCATCGAATGGGTGATGTCGGATACCTGGATGAGCAACAGCGGCTGTGGTTTTGTGGTCGCCTGGCCCACCGGGTGACGACGGTGCACGGTGTCCTGGACACTATTCCTTGTGAAGCTGTTTTCAACCGGCACCCTCAGGTGCGTCGATCAGCACTTGTCGGCATAGGGAAGCCGGATCAACAGGTTCCTGTTATAGTTGTTGAGGTTACCGGGAAGGCAACAGGGCGGGAACAGTTATTTGCAGAGTTGCGGGAGTTGGCGTTGGGTTATCCTCAAACAAAGTATATTGAGCACTTTTTGATCCATCGGTGTTTTCCTGTTGATATTCGTCACAATGCCAAAATATTTCGTGAACAGTTGGCGAGCTGGGCGGCAAAGCGGGTGGAACATGAGTAAAGGTGAATTGCGCAGGGCGGTTGTCACCGGTGGCGGCGGCTTTATCGGCAAGGCTCTGGTCCATGCCTTGACCATGCGTGGTGTGGAGGTGAGGGTGGTTGGACGGAGTCGCTACCCTGATCTTGACAAAAAGGACATAGTCTGTCTTCAGGGCGATATTCGTGATCAGGATTTTCTTGAACAGGCCTTTGCAGGAGCCGACACGGTGTTCCATGTGGCCGCGAAGGCAGGTATCTGGGGCGAACGACGTGAGTACTTTTCGATCAACCTGGAAGGCACTGCTAATGTTCTTGAGGCCTGCCGCCAAAATCAGGTTTCCCGGTTGGTCTACACTTCAACACCATCTGTTGTCTTTGCTCAAAATGATCTGCAGGGTGTTGACGAATCTGCCCCTTATGCCACCAGACCCCTCTGCCATTATGCCGCTTCCAAAATCCTTGCGGAACAGGCAGTGTTACGTGCCAATGGGCCGGAGATGCAGACCATCGCTCTGAGGCCTCATCTCGTATGGGGGCCTGGAGACCATCATCTGATACCCCGTCTGCTTGCCCGTGGACGGGAACAGGCATTAAAAATTATCGGCACCGGTGAGAACCGTGTTGATATTACCTATATTGATAACGCGGTTCATGCCCACCTGCTGGCCGCGGATAACCTCTGCACCTCAAAAACCGGAGCCGGGCAGGCCTTTTTTATCGGTCAGGAGAGTCCGGTACACCTCTGGGCATGGATTAACGAACTGTTTTCCCGTCTGGATGTGCCGGTGGTTCGTAAGCGGGTACCCTTGGCAGTGGCTGTAGCAGCGGGTGCGGTTCTGGAGGGTATTTTTTCTGCACTTGGGAAAAGTGATGAACCACGTATGACCCGTTTTCTTGCCTATCAACTTGCTCAATCACATTGGTTCAGTCATCAAAGGGCGGAAAAAATTTTAGGATATCAGCCTCTGGTGTCAACACAGACCGGCATGCACAACCTCGTGGAATGGCTCAGGGCACGCTGATGGTTGATGCACATAGTCTGTGATGGAGTGCTGATTCTGGAAATAGTGTTTGCAAATTACCGTATGTCGGCTATTTTGACGGGTTGTCTGTGGAGGCATCAATCTGCCGGGCGAAGCACTGCCGTCTGATCAGTATTGTCAAGCCGGGCGACAGGTGTGAACAACAAGCACAACTGACAGATCATATAAATAATACTTAAAAAGATTTGACAGCTGGTGCATTTTTCAGTAGTTATCCGTTGCGGGAGATGAATCGCCATTCACTCATGTTGGCGGGTCGTTGACATATCTTACGGGAAAAGAGGGAGTTGGTATGATTTCGGTCGATGTAACCTTATTGATGCACATAATCAACATGATAGTTTTGATGTTCGTGCTCAATGCTATTCTCTACAAACCAGTGTTGGGAATCCTTGAAAAGCGAGCTCGTAAAATCAGTTCCTTGAATGATGAGGTCGTGAAGTTTGAGCAGGATGCCCGACAGCGTCAACTGGAACTTGATAACAAGATGCGGGAGGCCAGTGGTAAGGCCAAGAAAGCTCTTGATGGCGCACGGGCACAGGCACAGGCGATCGGTGCTGAAAAGTTGGCGGCTATTCGGAGTGAGTCCGACAGCTTAAAGGCACAGGAACTTGCAGCTATGAGGACGCAGGTCGAAGCAGCAAGAAAAGAGCTCCGGGAAGATACCGCGGCATTTGCCCAGGCAATGGCAGGAAAGATATTGGGAAGGAGCGTAGACGCATGAAATCTCTTATCAGTTTGCTGCAGTCGATTCTGCTGTCGATTTTCATAGGGGTGATGCCTGCGGTGTCTGTGATGGCCGCTGATGCTCCTGAGCCGGCTGTGCAGCAGGAAGTCGTGGCTGATGGACAGGAAGTGTCACCGGTTACGGTGACTCCCCCGGTTGTTGAAGATACATTGTCTGCAGAGGGTACAGGTCATGGGGATGGCCATGACAGTATGCTGTCTGCTGAAAAATTAAAAGATCTGTTCTGGCGAACTGTCAACTTTTTAGCGCTGGTTGTGATTCTGGTGAAGTTTGGTGCCAAGCCCATAGTTAACGGGCTGAGGGGACGGCAGGACCGTATTCGCGAAGAGCTGGATGACTTGACCGTGCGGCGGGACGAGGCAGAACGTTCCTTTGTCGAATTTGAAGCAAAGCTGGCCGGCATGGAAAAGGAAATGGAGCGCATTGTTGAGCGTGCCATTGCCCAGGCTGAGGTGGAGAAGGAGCGAATTCTGGCTGATGCTGAAAAGGCGGCGGAAGATATCAAGCGCCAGGCAGAGGCGGCGGTACAGGCAGAGCTTGAGGACGCCAAGCGACTTCTGCGAGAAGAAATTGCCGAACAGGCTGCTGCTATGGCTGAAGAGTTGATCGTTAAAAATCTGACCGCAGAGGATCAGGCGACGATAACTGAACAGTATCTTGAAAGAGTGGGTGCGGTACAGTGAGAAATACAATTTTAGCTCGACGATATGCCAAGGCGCTCTTTTTGTTGGGGAAAGAGACGGGAACAACTGAGCATTATGCCGAAACTCTCCATGCTATCGCTGCCCTCTATGCAGATGATTCCATTGCAGTGGCTGATGCTGTGGCAAATCCACTGTACCCGTTGGATGTCCGGCAAAAGGTGATGGCAAAGATTGCAGAATCGGTTCAGGCTGACGCGATTATGACCAGATTTCTTGACCTGCTTGTTGAGAAAAAACGGTCGGTTATTCTTCCGGATATCGCGCTGGCCATGCAGAATATGGTCGATAAAGATCAGAATATCAGCCATGGTACGGTTGTTTCCGCTGTAGAGCTTGACACTGCGGTGTTGGCCAAAATTCAAGCGACTTTAGAAAAGATTACTGGTACTACGGTCACATTGGAAACCAAAATTGATTCGTCCATTATCGGTGGGATTGTAGCCAAGGTCGGTGACCTGGTGCTGGACGGGAGTATAAAGACACAGCTTCATGGATTAAAGGAATCTATTAAGGGGAGAGAGTAATCAATGCAGATCAAAGCAGAAGAAATCAGCCAGATTATTAAGGATCAGATTGCTGGTTATAAAGCGGATATTGACCTGAAGGAAACCGGTACAGTCCTGTCTGTTGGTGACGGTATTGCCCGTGTCTATGGTGTGGAAAATTGTCAGGCAATGGAACTGCTGGAGTTTCCGGGTGGTATTTTCGGACTTGCCTTGAACCTTGAAGAAGATAACGTCGGTTGTGCAGTCCTGGGAGACGTGCGAGACATCAAGGAAGGGGACATCGTCAAACGAACCGGTAATATCGCGATGGTTCCCGTTGGACCGGAGATGGAAGGCCGGGTTGTTGATGGTATTGGTCAGCCCATAGATGGAAAGGGACCAGTCAACGCCCAGGAGTTCCGAAGAATTGAGGTGCTTGCCCCGGGAGTTATTGATCGCCAGAGCGTGCATGAGCCATGTTACACTGGTGCAAAAGCTGTTGATGCCATGACGCCGGTCGGCCGCGGTCAGCGTGAACTGATCATTGGTGACCGTCAGATTGGCAAAACCGCTCTCTGTGTTGATGCCATCATCGCGCAAAAGGATACTGATGTACACTGCATCTATGTAGCGATCGGTCAGAAAAAATCGACGGTGGCCCTTGTGGTTGAGTCGCTTCGTAAACACGGGGCCATGGACTACACCACGGTTGTTGCAGCCTGTGCCTCTGATCCGGCACCGATGCAGTACATCTCAGCGTTTGCCGGTTGTGCAATGGGAGAGTATTATAGAGATAATGGAAAACACGCACTTATCATCTATGATGACCTTTCCAAGCAGGCTGTTTCCTACCGTGAACTTTCATTGCTTCTGCGACGTCCTCCCGGACGTGAGGCCTATCCTGGTGATATTTTCTTCAACCACTCTCGTTTGCTGGAGCGTGCGGCAAAATTGAATGACGAGCTGGGAGCTGGGTCATTGACCGCGTTACCTATCATCGAAACACAGGCCGGAGACGTGTCAGCGTTTATCCCGACGAACGTTATCTCAATTACCGACGGTCAGGTGTACCTGGAGCCGAGTCTCTTTTTTGCCGGTGTCCGACCGGCTATCAACGTGGGACTCTCTGTTTCCCGTGTCGGCGGCGCGGCACAGGTCAAGGCTATGAAACAGGTCGCTGGTACTCTGCGGCTTGATCTGGCCCAATACCGTGAACTGGCGGCTTTTGCAGGGTTTGGCTCAGACCTTGATGCAGCGACCCAGGCGCAATTGACACGTGGTGAACGATTGGTTGAAATTTTAAAGCAGCCGCAATATCAACCGCTTCCCATGGAGAAACAGATCGCCATCATCTTTGCCGGCACCAAGGGTTTTCTGGATAAATTTCCTATTGATACCCTCGCCGATTATGAGCGGGAACTGTACAGCTACATCGAGACAAACGAACCATCCATCTTCAGCGAGTTGCATGAAAAAGAGCAGATTTCTTCCGAACTCGAGGAAAAGATGAATAAGACACTGGCGACCTTTGGCGAGACCTTCAAGGCGACAAAGGGCCTGAACTGAGCGTGAAGGTGCACTCTTATGCCTGGATTAAAGGATGTTAAAGATAAAATCAACGGGGTTAAGAAAACCGCACAGATTACTAAGGCCATGAATATGGTTGCCTCGGCGAAACTGCGTGGTGCTCAAGAAAAAATGGAGCGTTTTCGGCCGTATGCCTCGAAATTCGCAAAGGCAATGAGTGATCTTTCAAGTGGCATGGAGAGTACCGATTTGCCGCTGATGGAAAAACGTGATGTCAGAAAGGTCGAAATCGTTGTCGTCACATCAGATCGTGGTTTATGCGGCAGTTTTAACGCGAACATCATTAAGGCAGCGGAAAAACTGCGGAAACAATATGAAGGCGAAGGCAAAACTGTTAGTTTTGTAACTGTTGGAAAAAAGGCCTCTCAGGTTTTTAAAAGAAGTGGCAAGTTGCGGGCGCAGTATAACGATATTATGAGCACGTTCCAGATGTTCAATGCCCGAGAAATCTCTCAAAATTTAATTGAAAACTTTATAAATGGTGAGAGTGACCAGGTCGATATTGTCTATGGTCGTTTTTATTCCGTAGCCATACAAAGACCCGAGCGGAGAGAGTTGTTGCCAATTCAACCGATTGTAGATGCAGGGCATGATGGAGAGCAGGAAAAAAAGGAGCTCAAGGGGTCGTACACGTATGAGCCTGATCCTGATGAAATCATGGAAGTGCTGCAGCCGCTCTTTCTCAATGTGCAGCTGTACCACGCCATGCTCGAGGTTGGTGCCAGTGAACATGCGGCGCGAATGACAGCGATGGACAATGCGACAAATGCCTGTAAGGACATGATCAAACAACTTACAATGTTGTACAATAAAGCACGTCAGGCTGCAGTTACCAGTGAGTTGATGGACATCGTCGGCGGCGCCGAAGCACTCAAGGGATAATTTTGATTTAGAGATATTGGACCAGTTTACAGGAGGCCATTTCAAATGGGTGAAGCACGAGTAGGAAAAATTATACAGGTCATCGGGCCGGTCGTCGATGTGGAGTTTGAATCCGGTAATCTGCCCGACATCATGAATGCACTGTTTATCAGTAACCCGGCAATCAGCGATGAGGCCGATAACCTGGTATGCGAAGTTGCCCAGCACCTCGGTGACAATGTGGTTCGCACAGTTGCCATGGACCAAACCGACGGTCTGGTTCGTGGTATGCCGGCTAACGATAGCGGTGGACCGATCACCATACCCGTTGGTCAGCCGGCTCTTGGGCGGATCATGAACGTTGTCGGCAGACCTGTTGACGGCCTTGGGCCTATCGTTTCTGAGAAGAATTTACCAATCCACCGCCCGGCGCCAACCTTTACCGAACAGGATACCGAGGTGAACGTGCTGGAGACCGGTATTAAGGTCATTGATCTTCTCGTCCCATTCCCTCGCGGTGGCAAAATGGGATTATTCGGCGGTGCTGGTTGCGGCAAGACAGTTATCATGATGGAAATGGTAAACAACATTGCCATGCAGCATGGTGGAATTTCTGTTTTTTGTGGAGTGGGCGAGCGGACTCGAGAGGGAAATGACCTTTACCATGAAATGAAAGAGTCAGGCGTTCTTCCTAAAGCAGCCCTTGTTTATGGGCAGATGACGGAACCGCCGGGTGCCCGTTCACGTGTAGCTTTGACAGGACTGACCGCGGCTGAATATTTCCGGGATGAAGAGGGGCAGGATGTTCTGTTTTTCGTTGACAACATCTTCCGCTTTACACAGGCTGGATCCGAAGTATCTGCGCTGCTTGGCCGCATTCCTTCCGCGGTTGGCTATCAGCCGACACTTGCAACAGACCTTGGCGCGTTGCAAGAGCGCATTACATCCACGGACAAGGGATCGATTACCGCGGTGCAATGTGTTTATGTGCCTGCAGATGACTTGACCGACCCTGCCCCTGCTACTACCTTTGCTCACCTTGACGGTACTGTTGTTCTTTCCCGGCAGATTGCAGAACTGGGAATCTATCCGGCTGTTGATCCTCTTGACTCGACGTCTCGCATCTTGGATCCGAATGTCGTTGGTGAAGAGCACTATGCAACAGCTCGCGGTGTACAGGTTGCTCTGCAGAAGTATAAGGAGTTGCAGGATATCATCGCTATTTTGGGAATGGACGAGTTGGCTGAAGAAGATCAGCTCACTGTTGCACGTGCCCGGAAAGTGCAGCGATTTCTGTCACAACCATTCCACGTAGCAGAGGTGTTCACCGGCTTCCCGGGTAAATACTGCAAAGTTGAAGATACTGTGCGTGGATTTAAGGAGATCCTTGAAGGTAAACATGATGATTTACCTGAAGCCGCTTTTTATATGGTGGGGAACATCGAAGAGGCGATCGATAAGGCTGCTGCTCAGAAGGCAACTTCCTGATCTCTTCTTTTTGAAGTGAGGTAAATCTAATGGCACAAATACATTTGGAAGTTGTCACCCCCAATGGAGCCGTAGTCAGTGAAGCTGTCGATATTGTCACAGCTCCCGGTGTGCACGGAGAATTCGGTGTGCTTGCAAATCATGCTCCCTTCCTGAGTACTGTTAAAACCGGGACACTGACATATAAGGTGGACCGGATAACGAAGTTCTTAATGGTGAGTGGCGGTTTTACCGAGGTCTCCAATAACCAGGTAACGTTTCTGGTTGAAAGTGCTGAGTTTGGTGAGCATATAGATGTTGAACGCGCTTTGCGAGCAAAGGAACGTGCTGAAAAACGACTCCTGCAAGTGCAGCAAAGTGCTGAAAAAATTAATCGCACCCGTGCTGAAGCAGCACTGCAAAGGGCGCTTGCACGGATACACACTGCAGAGATGGTGCGGCATTAAATTGTTGCATCAGTTAACAAAAGCCGCCTTTAGGGGCGGCTTTTTTATTTGTGGAATAGCCACACCTCTACAAACGGATAACATCTACAGCACGATGGTATCGTCCGGGTTGAATAGATGGTGCTCGTTGTATAGAGCGTTTATCCGGCAATCTTTTGCATCAGCAAAACGGCCTTTTCACTCCTGATAAAGGGGATATTCCACATCTTCTCCACTCTCTGATTCTCTGATAATAACGTCATCTTCCGGGGCAGGCGTCTGTGTTTCCGGACTCACTGCGGGTATGGGAGATTCTGATTAGGCCCTCTGTTTTTGCCGCCCCTCTCCATAAGACCGGCGAGGTTTCAGTTTGATAAGAATATGGACAGTGTGCCTGGAATCAACCCCCTGTATCGCCTGAAGAGGAAAAGAGCAGATGTATGGATATTTTGATGACCCTGTAAGTTACCTGGGACTGATAAAACTGACTGCACGTTAAAGAGCGGCCGTCACGTTGCCCAAGATCGGTTCGGGTTTTGATAGAATCATCGGGCAGCATGGATCAGCTACGTACTGTATGAATATTCACCGGCACGCAGCATGGTGTTATGAGGTGAAGAGCCTGAAATTATGAAAAAATATATAGATTTTAAACGCAACCTTCAGCGATGCTCACTAGTACCTCTTCTCCTGCTTCTCTTCTTACCGACACTCATTTGGGCGTCTGAGCAACCTGACGGAGTTCCGTATAGGGTCGTGTCTTTGAGCCCGGTTATCACTGAAAACCTGTTTCTTCTTGGTTTAGGTGAACAACTTGTCGGCAATACGACCTACTGTAATCGACCAGCGGCTGCTCAGAAAATTGCAAAGGTTGGGTCGGTCATGGAAATAAATATTGAAAAGATTGTGAGGCTTCGGCCGGATCTGATCTTAGTCAGCAATTTAACGCCACTGTCGTACGTGGAACAGTTCAATAAACTTGGCTTGCGGACAGAGTATTTTCCTCAAACAACTTCATTCGCAGAGATCTGTGATCAGTTTGTGGGCCTTGGTAGAGTGCTTGGCCGTGAAAAAGAGGCCCAGGAAATAGTGCGGTCCGCGCAGGAGCAGGTTGATGAGATACACGCGCAGGTGCAGACATTGCCAAAGCAAAGAGTGTTTCTTCAGGTCGGTGCTGATCCGCTTTTCTCATCGATGAAGGATTCATTTACCAATGAGTACATCCTGTTTGGTGGCGGGGAGAATATTGCCGAAGGGATGCGGTTCGGATCACTCTCCACTGAACACGTGCTGGCATTGGCACCAGATGTGATCATCATTGCAGTCATGGGTTCGGAAAGCGGGGTCGGGGCACAGGAAAAAAAGAAATGGGAGAGGTATACAACATTAAAAGCTGTGAAGGCCGGAAGAGTGCATGTTCTGGATGCCGACGACGTGTGCAGTCCGTCCCCTCTCACCTTTGCCAGAGTGCTGGAGACTATGGCGTACCTGATTCATCCGGAGATGGGGATGAAGAGTAGTAGACCATAAAAATGACCCGTGGATGACCTGCCTTGCTGCCTGTAAAGATATGGCTGTCCGGCGTCTTGTGTAGCAGTGGAGATGTTGTCACCACATCAGGTCTTGGGCACAGAGAGAATCAGGAAAAAATCGGGCGTGAACCGCAGTTATTTGATCAATCCCGCTGCGACCGCGAGAGTATCTTTTTGATCGTTTTTTTAGACTGATTTTTAAAAACAGCCAGTCCGTGCAGTTGAAGAAACACACTTATGGCAGGCATGTTGATACTCGAGAGAGGCGAACATTGCAGAGTCAATACTTTAATGCGGCTGAGTAATGGTGATCGACATAGGCGGCTACGCCGGCTGCAAGCAGCTCTGCAATCTTGTTAAGGTGTTCCTCGGATTGGAGAAGTTTTGCTTCCTCCGGGTTTGTGATAAAGGCCAGTTCGACTAACACCGCCGGCATTTGAGCGCCAAGGAGAACATAGAACGGAGCTTGTTTGATGCCGAGATCATGCGGTTTATACTGGTTGCCATAGCCTTTGAGTAAATTGTTGTGAACGAAGCGAGCTAACCGGGTGGATTCGTCAATTTTAGAGTTCTCCATCAGCATGGTGAGGATATCTTGTAACTCGCCAATATTGTGAGTGGATGTCGCGTTCTCAAGAGCCGCTACCCGCATGGCGGCCGCATCTGTGGCCAGATTAAGAAAATAGGTTTCAACGCCGTTTTTTCGTTTTTCAGAGTGGGCGTTCAGATGGATTGATAAGAAGAGATCGCTCTTGTTGGTATTAGCCATGGCTGTTCGCTCTTCAAGGGGAACAAAAACATCGCGGTTCCGCGTTAGGACGACCTCATAGCGGGAGTTTGTTTGTAATAGGGCTGCAACTTTTTGTGAAATACGCAGCACGATGTCTTTTTCTTTTAATCCAAAGGCCATGGCCCCGGGATCTTTTCCGCCATGACCAGGGTCAATGGTAATCTTGCGAATTCCCAACCCCAATTGCTGCGCCAGCGAGAGTGCTCCACGCTTGTCACTCTTCGCCATTGCTGGTGTCGTGTAGGCAGGTAGGCGTTTTTTCTGATCACTGAGTTCTATTGTTAAGGCGCCGGTGTTTATGCGGGTATTGACGGCTAACTTTGGCTGCTGAGAGCTGTTGCTGGCCTTAGCAGGCAAAAAGGTGCTGTTCTGATTGGGAGGAGTGACAGCCTGAGCACCCCGGACGTCAACAACGATCCTGAATGGATCGTTCAGACTGAAAATTGAATACTCAGCAAGGGACTCCACTTCAACATTGACACGCACGGTGTCTTCAGTAAGCGGTCGAGAGACAATGCGCTTTAATAGCCCCTGGGAGACCGGCAGCGAATGGAGGTGATTGCCTGTAGTATGGCTTTTTTCAATATCAAAAGAGATGAGACGGTTGTCGTCTGTTGTTGAGGTGATGGTACCGCTTGTGAAGGGGAGCGGTTTTGGTGCTTGAAGAACGACGCGGCAATAATCCGGCGAGGACCAGTACTTTGCAGGAGAAAGTGAGGATAGCCTGGTTGCCTGTGCTTGATCTATGCTGCTCTCCGGTGAGGGTGAGGCATTTGTACTCTTGGATGCCGGGGTTGTCAAAATGGCCTGGGCCTTGGCAGCTTGATCACCTGTGGGGTACAGAGAAACAACTTTTTGATAGAGCTCACTTGCCAGCTGTTGTTGTCCCGGTTGTTGCTGTGCGCATTGAGCAGCTGCAAACAGGGCATCATCGGCGAGAGAGTGGTTTGGATACAGATCGGCAAGCTCAAGGAACGTATTTTGGGCATTTTTTATATCTTGAGGTTGTTTAAACCGTTCAAACATTTGCTGATAGGTTTTGGCACTCATGTAGAGACTGGGAGGTCCCAACGCGCCTTTTTTTTCTGTGAAATGAATTTGACGGAACGTGCGGACACCTGTGAGCCAGTTGGCCCGGTTGTTACCGAGGGTGTGATCACGTTCGAGTTGCAGCAGGTACGCTTTTGCAGCTACATAGGTCTGTTCGGATGACTGCTGCTCAGGTCGTGCGATATAAGGGCTGCTTGCAAGCACTGATGAGACAGCGCAGCTAAGCATTACAATCGCCATCAGCACAACCCATCGACTTTTCCAGCGGGTATGTTGGAGGTGTGATACGGTTTGAAAAGTCATGCCGGTAACCAGGATTTAATTAACTGCTTGAAATAAAACAAAAAAACAAATATCCTGCCGTAAAATTTACATATTTTCACACAATATAACGAATTTAGGTAACAAAGTAAAATAAATTGAATCTTTACCGGTAAAATTCAAAAAATTATATACTGCTGTTCGTGTTTAAGGTGACGGACGAGAAGATCCCCCGACTAAAGGACTCAACAGAAAGAGGGCTCCAGTCAGTCAAGATGCTCTTCAAGCAGGGCCTTGGCCTGGTAGAGTATATCAAGTGCCTGCTTAGGTGATAGGTCATCCGGACGGGCAGCGGCAAGCAGGGTAAGAGCCGGATGTTGTGGAGGGGTAAAGAGAGGTAACTGATGAGGCTGTTCCTTTCCCTTTTGGCGGCGGGATACAGACTGCTGGTGGCCATGGCGGGTGAATTCCGCCTGTTCAATATTTTTCAGAATTTGGTGAGCGCGGGCAATGACGTGTTCCGGAACCCCGGCCAGGGATGCCACCTGGATGCCGTAACTGCGACTGGTGGCCCCTTGAACCATCTTGTGCAGAAACACGATTGAATCATTCCATTCCTGAACAGCTATAGAATAATTCTGAATGTTGGTGTTCGTTGCGGCCAGGTCGATGAGCTCATGGTAATGGGTGGCAAAGAGGGTCTTGATGCCGACGCCATCCTTTTGCGCTAATTCTTCCGACACAGCCCAGGCAATTGCCAAACCGTCGTAGGTCGAGGTACCACGTCCTATTTCATCCAGAATAACCAGGCTGTTTTTCGTGGCATTGTTGAGAATATTGGCCGTTTCATTCATCTCAACCATGAAGGTTGACTGGCCCCGACGTAGATCATCCATAGCCCCTACCCGTGTGAAGATCCGATCAACGAGGCATATTGAGGCTGATTCGGCAGGGACAAAGCTGCCAAGATGTGCCATCAGCACAATCAGGGCACTCTGACGCAGGACGGTTGATTTGCCTGCCATATTAGGGCCGGTAATGATCAGCAGCCCATGTGTTTTCTGATCAAGTTGTACATCATTGGGAACAAAACGACCGGGTTCCATGCTTTTTTCAATGACAGGATGTCTGCCTTCGATAATGGTGATAGACTCTTCATTGTTGATGGTCGGTCGACAATACCGGTATTCGGTTGCTGTTTCGGCAAAAGATGCAAGAACATCGAGCCTGGCAATCAGGTTGGCTGTGTCCAGCAGGCGCCGACTGTGGCGGGCAAGTTGGTCGCGAAGGTCAAGAAACAACGAATATTCCAGTTCTAAACGACGTTCCTGTGCGGTGAGAATGGATTGCTCAAGCTCCTTCAGTTCAGGGGTGATGAAGCGTTCTGCATTGACCAGAGTCTGTTTACGGATAAAGTAATCCGGGATTGATGCGGACTGACTGCGACTGAGCTCGAAATAATAGCCGAAAACTTTATTGTATCCGACCTTTAATTTTGCCAGTCCTGATCGCTCCCGCTCACTGTTTTCAAGCGCCAGTATGAGATTTTTCCCGTCACGAAGTAAAACCAGCAGGTGGTCGAGTTCAGCGTTGTATCCTTCACGAATAAGGTTTCCCTCACGTAGACTGACAGGGGCATCCTCGTGAATTGCCGTATCAACAAGCTGGTGCAGGTCAGTTAAAGGGTCCAGCTCAGTGTATATTTCGTGCAGTAAGGGTGCGGAACAGGCAGTCAGGAGGGCGCGCAGATCCGGTAGTTGTGCAAGTGATACCTTTATAGCGTTCATGTCACGGGCATTGCCATGCCCGAGAACGAGCCGGCTGCACAGACGTTCAAGGTCATGGATAGCTGCAAACAGGGTGCGCAGGGATGATCTGGTTTTTTTGAGATGGATAAGTTCTTGAACAGCTGTCAGACGGCCCTCGATCTGCTCATGCTGTTGGAGGGGGAAGAGAAGCCAGTTGCGTAGCAATCGAGCCCCCATGGGAGTTTTTGTTTGATCGAGGATGGCAAGAAGTGAGCCGTCACGATGTCCGCCGATGAGCGTCTCGGTTAACTCCAGGTTTCGCCGGGAAGCATCGTCAATGATCATATACTCACTGTCTGTCAGTGGGCTGATCCGCTTAATATGCGTTAAGTCGGATTTTTGAGTGTCACGAAGATACACAATAAGCGCTCCGGCGGAAGCGAGTGCAGTGGTCAGCGATTCACAATCAAATCCTGCCAGGTTGGTGGTGCCAAAGTGTTCGGTCAGAGTGGTATAGGCGATTTGCAGATCAAAATGGAAATCCGGACGTTCTGTCAGACACAGTTTGCCAAGATGGGTGGTCAACTGTGCGGTGAGGTCAGAGGACCGTTCCATCTCTGTATGGGAGAGCACCAGTTCTGCGGGTTGCAGACGGGTAAAGGCGTCAATGAGCGGACTCAGGTGTTGGGGTGAGAACATGACTTCACTGACGTAAAAATGGCCTGTGGAAACATCTATAAAAGCAAGCCCGGCGATCCAGTTTTTTGTTGATCGGCGATTGATGGTCAGGGCACTGACATAGCAGTCGACTTTGGCGTCAAGGAGTTGATCATCAGTGGTTACCCCGGGACTGACAACGCGCACAACCTCCCGTTTTACAATACCTTTGGCTGTTTTCGGATCTTCGACCTGTTCACAAATCGCGACGCGGTAGCCAGCCTTGATCATCCTGCCGAGATAGCCGGTTACCGCATGGAAAGGTACCCCGCACATGGGGATTCTGTTCTCTTCATCTTTTGCACTCCGCGAGGTTAAGGTGATACTCAGTACCTGAGCAGCGATCTCCGCATCTTCAAAGAACATCTCATAAAAATCTCCCATACGGTAAAATAAGATAGTATCAGGATACTGTTCCTTGATTTCAAGGTACTGCCGGAGCATCGGGGTGATTTTATGCGAGGTATTCATGGAGCTGGCGGGGTAAGCAGGTTGGAGAAATCAGGAGCGAGCATGGTAAAGGTGTTTTCAAGATGCTGGGGGATGGTTCTGATGTCGGCACAGACAGTCATGAAGTTATGGTCGCCCTGCCAGCGCGGCACAAGGTGAAAGTGCAGATGCTCGCTGATACCGGCACCAGCTGCCTTTCCAAGGTTGAGACCGATATTGATGCCGTGGGGGTGAAGATGCCGACGAAGTATGGTGCAGCATGTTGCCAGCATGGCCATGAGGCTGCTGTTTTCTTCAGTCGAGAGCTCTGTAAGATCGGCGAGGTGTCTGCGTGGAGCGACGAGCAGGTGCCCGTTGGCATAGGGATACCGATTGAGGAGGACAACAGTCAGATTGTCGCGGTAAAGGAGCAGGTGGGCTTGATCCTGTGGGGCTGTTCCCAGAGGTTCAAAAAGACAGCCGTCAACAGCCGGCACGTTACCAAGAACATGCTCCATTCTCCAGGGGGTCCACAGAGTCTTCACGGTATGTGTGGAACCTCCAAGATACGGGCGGAGAGTTGGTCTCCCGCCTCTAGTATAGCATAGGTACCTGGTGCACCATACCGACCGGTTGCCTGAAAGGCGCCTGGGTTAAGAAAAAGGGTCGGACCGTGGCGATGACAGACGGGTGCATGGGTGTGACCGTAGATAATGCAGTCGGCTTCAGGGAAAAGGTTCCATAAAGAGGTTTCAATGTCAAAGCCGAGGTGGGCACCGTGGGCAAGGCCGATGACAAAGCGGCCAAGCGTGAAGAGATGGTGTGCCGGGAGACGATTACGAACAGAGGGGGCACACATGTTACCATGGACAGCATGAATGGTCTTTGGTGTAAAAGCCTCGAGAATACCGGGTTCGGTGAGGTCACCGGCATGAATAATGACATCACAGAAGTGAAAACAGATGCGAATCTGTCGCAGAAAATCCGGAGTGGGCGAGTGTAAATGGGTATCTGAAAGAACCCCGGCGTAAATCGTCTTGGGTTTTGAAGGTTGCATGCTGATTTCAGTAAATGGGAGCCTCTTGAAATCACGTTTCAACTGCACGTGAAAGGCCGTTTTTGTGGGGAAATCCGTTGATGGCGCAGGAAGCAGTTGCAAAAAAAACGGTCGTACCGTAACATTCTATCTTTTTAAAGTAATCAATAAATAATGAGTAAATGGATGGAACCATGTATACAGCTTCTGATTTGCGTAAGGGTCTGAAAATTCAAATAGATGGTGAACCGTATATTATCACGGAATTCGATTTTTCGAAACCCGGTAAAGGGCAGGCCCTTTACCGGACGAAAATGCGCAATATGATTACAGGCGTACAGTTCACGCAGACCTATCGTTCCAACGATAAGTTTGAGCGTCCGAATTTAGAAGAGCGTAAGATGCAGTTTTTGTACGCTCAGGATGACGAGTATCATTTCATGGACACGACCTCGTATGAGCAGATCTTTTTAACAAAAGAACAGCTGGGAGAGCATCTGAACTTCCTGATCGACAATATGGAGGTTGAGGTGCTGTTTTTCGGGGATCGACCGATTGATGTTTCCTTGCCCACTTTTGTCAATCTGGAGGTCACCGTAGCTGAACCTTGGGCCAAGGGGGACACCTCAGGTTCAGATACAAAGCCTGTGACGGTTGAAACAGGATTTCAGCTCCAGGTTCCGCCATTTATCAATCAGGGCGATAAAATTCAAATAGATACCCGTACTGGAACATATATCACCAGGGTTAAAGAATAAATCGTTGCCATGATGACACCTGCCGGTCTGCAGCAGCGTTCGCAGTTGCTGCAGGCCATCCGTGGTTTTTTCCTTGGAAACGACTACATAGAAGTTGATACACCTCAGCGGCTCCCGGTCCTTATTCCTGAATCCAATCTTATTCCCTTTGCCAGCGAGGACTGTTTTCTGCAAACTTCTCCTGAACTATGCATGAAACGTCTGTTGGCAAACGGCTGTGAACGGATTTTTCAGATCTGTCACTGTTTTCGCAAGGAAGAACATGGCCGGCTGCACCAATCGGAATTTACCATGCTTGAGTGGTATCATAAGGGGGCGGATTATTATGATTTGATGCGGCAGTGCGAGGCGTTGTTTTGTTTCCTGGCCCGACAGTGTGCTGAACTGCCCGGTGTTGTTGATACCTCTACGATCTGTTGGAAAGGGACGAATGTTTCACTGGCCGCACCCTGGGAGCGCTTAACAGTGGCAGATGCCTTTGAACAGTATGCCGGTGTTGACGTTGAAGAGGCACTGCGTACCGATATGTTTGATGAACTTTTAGTCACAGCGATTGAACCGTATCTGGGGCAGGACCGACCGGTTTTTCTTTATGAATACCCCTTGGAGCGGGGGTTGCTCGCCAGGCGCAGTGCTCAGAATCCCAAAGTTGCAGAACGGTTTGAACTGTATGTTGCCGGTGTGGAGCTGGCCAATGGATTTTCCGAACTGGCGGATCCTCAAGAGCAGCGATTTCGTTTTATGGAGGAGATCGATCAGATACGGTTGACAAGGGGGCTGGACACCGAACTACCTCAGATGTTTCTTGATGAGCTCGGTAAAATCGGTACGGCAGCAGGTATTGCCCTTGGTGTTGATCGACTGTGTATGCTGTTCATGGGAGTTACCGATATTGCACTGGTCCTTCCCTTCAGTTTTGAAGAACTGTAAAGTTTTCTTGGTCTTTTTTGTTCTTTCCTATACCATGAATATCATTGGTATGGGGCACGGAGTCCAGGTACACTGATAATTTTCTGTTCAGGCAGCAGCAGGGCTGTGAGCTCTCCACCATAAACTGCGCCGGTATCAATGCCGATTTTGTCATCAGCAATCAGAGGTTCAGAAAAGACCGTATGTCCAAAGATAACGGGTTTGCCAAAGTCTGCTGTAGCCGTGAGGAAAGACTCACGTGCCCAAAGACACCACTGCGCCGTTTGCTGACTGAGATGGCACCCGGGTTGCAGTCCGGCATGAACATAGATGGCATGTTGATTTTCCCAGTAAAGGGGCAGGTTGTGAAAGAATGTAATGTGGGTGGATGGGACCTGCTGAAGTATGTCCTCAGGTGTTGCATGAACGGGAAGACCGTAGCTGGCCAGTGTCTGTTTCCCCCCAACCTGCAAAAAGAGGCTGCTCTCCTCTCCATTTAAATATTTCATGAACAGGAAATCGTGATTACCCATCAGGGTGATCACACGGGGATGGTTTCTGGCAAGGGTTAAAATAGTGGAGACGACCTCTTTGGAGTGTGGTCCTCGATCAACATAATCGCCGAGAAACACAAGGGTGTCTGCACGATGGGTGACCTTGCCCAGAAGATGAACGAGCGATTCGTGACACCCGTGAATGTCACCGATCACGCAGGTGGTTGAATCTATTGCTGACATGTGAATGAGATAATCTCAACAACGACCGGTTAGGATCATGGATATTAAACAGCGCCAACTGATAAAAAAGTATGCGGATATTATTCTGGCAAAATGGTGGTTAATCGCTTTCAGCGTCCTTATTGCCGTGACAATCGCCCAGTTTTACTACCTTCGTATCCCAAAGGTGTATAAAAGTACCGCACTGTTAAGTTATGAACAACAGCAAATTAATCCGGCACGGATGGACCCGGAACAGGGAAGGAGCGGTCTTCGAGAGGCGCTCGCCACTTTGAAGGAGCTGGTAACAAGCCAAAGCAACCTTGAAAAAGTCATAACACAACTTTCTTTGTATGAGAAGGCTCGAGAGAGGGTTCCTGTTCAAAGTGTTGTTGGATCCATGCGCAAAAGTATAGAAATTGTACCGATCGGTCAAGGTGATGTGTTCAGTGTCAGTTTTCAGGGAGGAGAGCCGGAGGAGGTTGTCAAGGTGGCCAATGCCCTGGCTTCATTGTTCATAGAAGAGAACCTTAAGTATAGGGAAGAAAGGGCATCAGAAACCTCCAAGTATACTGAAAAAGAACTGGCCATGGCCAAAAAGGTGTTGGACGAGAAAGAGCAGGTGATGCGTGATTATAAGTTAGAGTATTTTAACGAAATGCCTGAACAGCGGCCAGGGAATCTTGCGCAATTACAGGCTCTTGTCACGCAAAATCAAGGGTATCAGAATACGATTCAGGAACTTGAACGGACCAAGGCAATGTTGCAGGAGCAGGTTGGCATGCAGCAACGTCTGGCAGCCATGCAGATGGCTATAGAGACACCAACAGGTTCAGTTGATTCAAGATTTCCGGAAACAAATGCCGAGCGGTTGAGACGTTTGCGCGCCTACTTAAACACATTGCGCACTAAATATACGAAAAATCATCCGGAAGTTCTTCACACCCAGCAGCAGATCAGACAGCTGGAAAAACTACCGGGCGAGGCGTCTGCGGTCTCCGGTCGTACAGCAGCCGGCAGCCAGGCGAGTTTTACCGCAACGATGGAAGCGCATCGGCTCCAGGCTCAGCTGAGAGAAATCGATACGAATATACGACAGATTCGAGATGAGCAGGCCAAGATACCCGGGGAGATAGCAAAGTACCAGCGCTGGATAGAGGCCGCGCCTGTTCGGGAGGCTGAATGGAATAACCTGACCAGAGATTATACAGAGTTACGACGGCACTACGATCAGTTGGTTGCACAAAATCTACAGGCACAGTCTGCAGAGAACCTTGAGCGTAACCAGAAAGGCAGTAAATTTAAAATTGCTGATCCGGCTCGTCTTCCCGAAAAACCCTTCAAACCTAATTTTTTACGTATTCTGCTTGTTGCTTTGGCGGCAGGATTTGGGGTGAGTATTGGTTCCCTGATTATTCTTGATTTTATTGATACTTCCTTCAAGGATGTTGGAGAACTTGAAGAATATATAGGTGTTCCTGTCATCTGTGCGCTTCCCTTTATTGAAAAAGAAGAGGAGGCTATAAGAGGAAAAAGAAAAGATATCTTGCTTGTTGGCGGAGTCTCACTTTATGCAGTTGTTCTTCTGGCAGCCTTGATCATTATGTATGCTAAAGGAATGATTATCATCTGAAAGCAGTGAAAATCTAATTCGAAAACAAGTAACCTATGTATACCAAATATTACGGACTTGCAAAAAAACCCTTTGCACTGACTCCTGATCCGGCAGTGGTTTTCATGAGTGAAACCCATCAGGAAGGACTGGCTATCCTGAAGTACGGTATCCTCAGCAAAAAATGTTTTCTGGTTTTGACAGCCGATGTTGGATCCGGCAAAACCACTTTGCTTCAGGCACTGGTCAGTTCACTGGAACAAGATGTTCATCTGTGTCTGCTCAACAACCCTATCCTCTACCGTGATGAGTTCTTTTCCTATATTGCCAAAAAGCTTGATCTGCACTGGGATGGCAATAAAGCGATGTTTCTCATTGAATTTGGGAACCTGCTTAAACAGTGTTATGAGAAAGATGAACGGGTGCTGTTGATCTTTGACGAGGCTCATGTGCTTCCGGTTGATTTACTAGAGGAGATTCGGCTGCTTTCAAATCTTGAGGAAAAGGGGCAGGACGTGCTTTCTATTTTTCTCGTGGGCCAGCCTGAGTTGAATGAACGGATGAGTGACGACCGGCTTTTACCCTTGCGACAACGAATTGGGATCAGATTTCATCTCAGTACATTCACTTTAGAAGAAACCCGCCAATATATTCTTTTCCGGCTGCGTCATGCCGGAGCTCGTCATTTCAATATTTTTTCAGAAGAGGCGATTGCGGCCGTTCATCGTGTCAGTAAGGGGACGCCTCGCCTGATCAATATTATCTGTGATCATGCGCTGTTAACCGGTTTTGCCGAAGGTAATCCGGTTATTGGTGCGGAGTTGATTGAGGAAAGCGTTGAGGATCTCCACTTTCCCGGAGAAGGGACTCCCCTGCCTGTGGGCAGGTCGGAAAAAATACAGAGCTGGCAATGGCCGATTCTGGGTGGGCTGGTACTCGTTATTCTTCTTGGTGTTACTGTCTGGTTGAAGTATTTTCACGGATGATTTTGCCATACTCCGGAGTGTGTGTCCGAAATGGTGTGTTTGGAATAAACGGGGGAAGATGTGGGGAAGGTATTTAATGCTCTGCAACGGGCAAATGAGACAGTAGGCAGCAGCGTGGAAGAGGTGGCGATGGTTCCATCGGAGCCGCAGGCAGTAACGAAAGTGGAACCGGTGATTGCCTCCCCTTCTCCTCGAAAAGAGATCAGTGAGCATGAGGCGGCACAGCTTGGGAAGTGGGATGATCGTCTGACACTTGCCGCGGTCACCACCGGACCTGTGGCAGAGAGTATTCGTGCGCTGAGAACTCGGATTCTTTTTCCATCTTCTGGTAAAGTGCCCCGGACGCTGTTGGTGACAAGTGCATCACCGGGAGAGGGGAAGAGTTTTATCTGTGCAAATCTTGGGATATCCCTTGCTCAAGGAGTGGATAATTTTTGTTTGCTCGTGGATTGCGACTTACGTAAACCCACCCAACATACCCTTTTCGGTATCCCCAATGTGATGGGACTGTCCGATTACTTGCAGCATAAAAAGCAGATTCCAGAGCTTTTACAGCCATCAGGGATAGAAAAATTTTCTATCTTTCCTGCTGGACCACGATCTGTCAACCCGGCAGAGTTATTGAGTTCTGCAGCCATGGCTCGACTTGTTGATGAACTGTCCCACCGCTATGAAGATCGTATCGTGTTGTTTGACAGCCCTCCCCTGCATGCGGCCAGTGAAACGTCGGTTCTGGCCCAGCACGTCGATGGGGTTGTCATTGTTGTTCGATATGGTGCGGCCAGAAGAGAATATATCAAGGCCCTTGCGGACGCCATTGGACGTGAGAAAATTTTAGGTGTAGTTTTCAATGCCTATCGAGCAACTGTTCTTGATTATAAAGTTTTTGGATACTACGAGTACCAGAAGGATTATTATGGTGAACAGGGATGATTTTTCTTTTATATCCTGGCCATATCGACATACCTGCTTGTTGATACCTCGTTGCAAGCCTGTATTCCTGAACGTCGATCCGTCTCATCGTCCATTTTGCAGTACATTGGATCGGCCCGCTGCTTTGAATCGGCTCTCTGTTGAACATGCCCATACATCTGTTTAAAAGTCGATTTTTTGTTGAGTGACTTCAGCTATTACCTGTTCTATGTCCTTTTCTTTTGAAACCATATTTCCCCTTGTGCAGCAAGAGGTGGCCAGCTACCAGGTACCGGTCGTTGATCTTATAGCTGCACAAACCCGTGATCCTTTTAAAGTGTTGCTGGCGACTATTTTATCTGCAAGAACCAGGGATGAGGTGACAGCTGCAGCAACTCGCCGGCTCTTTCCACGGGCCGGTTCGGTCGATGAACTGGCTGAACTGTCGGTTTCTGAATTGGAGAAACTGATATATCCGGTAGGTTTTTATCGAAATAAGGCAAGATATCTCAGTGCTCTGCCGAAGGTGCTCAACGAGCGATTTGACGGGAAAGTACCGGATACCATGGATGCCCTTCTATCTCTGCCGGGAGTGGGAAGAAAAACCGCCAACCTGGTGATTGCAGTGGCGTTTGACAAGCCTGCCATATGTGTTGATACCCATGTGCATCGCATCATGAATATCTGGGGCATGGTGGCAACAAAGACTCCATTGCAAACAGAGATGCAGCTGCGCAAAATATTACCTGAACGCTATTGGAAAGATATTAATTTTACGTTGGTTGCTTTTGGTCAGGGTATATGTAAGCCTGTATCTCCACACTGCGACCGTTGTCCTATTGAAAAATGGTGCCCGAAGATCGGTGTGACACCTCGTGCTTTGAAGAGATCTGATAGAATGACAGGAAACAGCAAAAAGTTTTTGTCCTGGAATGTGAACGGCCTGCGGGCTGCTCTGAAAAATGGTTTTTCCGATGTCCTCCATGCCCTTGATCCCGATATTCTCGCTCTTCAGGAAATCAAGGCACATCCGGATCAAGTCCCTGAAATTAATGAAATTATAGATGGTTACCATGTTTATTGGAACCCGGCAAAGAAAAAGGGGTATGCAGGGACTGCTGTTTTTTCGAAGGTTCGACCTGTTCGTGTCTGGAACGGACTTGACGGGGTCGAGTCGACGGATGACGAAGGACGGGTCCTGAACCTTGAGTTTGCAGATTTTTATTTCATCAATGTTTACTCGCCGAATGCTCAACCGGCCTTGAAACGGTTGGCCTATAAGCAGGAGTTTCATAACGCCTTGCTGGTGCATATGAACAACCTGTCTCGTAACAAGTCGCTGGTTTTATGTGGTGACCTGAATGTTGCGCATAAAGAGATCGATTTAGCCAATCCCGGCAAAAACCGGCATAATCCCGGCTTTTCCGATGAGGAACGGGCGTGGATGGATGAGGTCTCTACGGCTGGGTATATCGATACATTCAGGAAGTTTGACCCTTCCCCCGGACAGTATACCTGGTGGAGTTATCGGTTTAATGCCCGGGCAAAAAATATTGGCTGGAGGATCGACTATTTTATTGTTGACCCGGCAAGTGACCATCGGGTGTTAGAGGCCGGTATCCATGACGAGGTTTTTGGTTCTGATCACTGTCCGGTGAGCATTGTCTTTCGGTAAGAAGACGCACAAGTCTATCACAACGAATTCAATCTTTTCAGACCGGAAACCAAATCTGTACCTTCTTAGCCTGGACTACGGTCTGCACAGAACAACTGCCACTGCAAAATATGCTTCAAGCCGCTTGAGAAAGATGTTGAAGGGAGGGAGGCAGTGTTTAACTGTGCTTTGCTGTGGTCATTGCTGATCGACGGTACAACCACAGGATGATGCCGACACCGATCATAACGAGGCTGAGCATTTGCCCCATTGAAAGAAGGGAGCCGATCAACCCGACCTGTGGATCAGGTTCTCGAACGAATTCAACAGTGAACCTGAAAAATCCATAAAGAACAAGAAAGAGCGCCAGCATTGACCCATGTGGCCAACCGGTTGACCCGGAGCGCCATGGTCTTTCTTTAACTGACCAGAGAACGCACAAAAGCACTACTCCTTCGAGCAATGCTTCGTACAGTTGTGAAGGGTGTCGGGGAAACGGACCGCCCTCAGGAAAGACCATGCCCCAGGGCAGATGGGTTGTTCTGCCGAACAGCTCGCCGTTGATAAAGTTTCCTATCCGACCTAAAAACAGGCCAACAGGGACCGTAACAGTAAAAAGATCCGCTGCTTTCCAGAAGTCGAGCCGAGTACGATGACAATAGAACAGACCGGCAGCAATTCCTCCTAAACAACCTCCATGAAAAGACATGCCGCCTGTCCAGATTGCAAGTATTTCACCGGGATGGGCCAGGTAATAAGGCAGGTTGTAAAAAAGCACGTATCCCAACCGTCCACCGATTATTATGCCAACGATAAGTGTCAGATGCAGGTTGTCCAGATGCTCCACCATCTGTTGCCACTGCAGTTTCCTGGCCTGATAAAGAACGAGCTGGTAGGCGGCTAAGAAGCCGATAACGTACATTAAGCCGTACCAGCGGATGTGGAGAGGGCCTATGGAAAACAGGATCGGATCAATGGAAGGGTAGGGCAGCATATGTTTTTAGCCGAGTTATCGTTCAAGACGGCCCAGGCGTTTCAGATGGATTTGTAACACTGAAAGGGCGGCAGGGGTTATCCCTGAAATGCGTGATGCCTGACCAAGGGAACGAGGTTGCACTCTTGTCAGTTTTTCAACAACTTCGTTGGAGAGACCGGGCATCCCTTTGTACACAAGATCAGGGGGGAGCGTGATGCTTTCAAGTTTTTTGAAACGAGCAATCTGTTCCTCTTGCCGTTTGATGTATCCTTCGTATTTGATCTGTAATTCTATCTCATCACGGAATTTAAGTGCCTCATCGGTCAGTGCGCAGGCGAGGTCTGTTTCCTTGGCAAAAAGTAAGATGTCATCAAGACCGATTTCCGGTCGACGCAAGATATCTGCCAGGCTGACTGCCTGAGACAGTGAGGCTGAACGGCGGTCTGCCAGGAGGGCATTGATCGTGGTGGTCGGCTTGACTCGCGTTTCCTGAAGCTGTTGGACTGTTTTTTCGATGATATGTTGTTTGTGCCTGAAGGTCTGCCAGGTCTGTTCGTCCACAAGACCGATGGTGTAACCGATCTCCCGCAGGCGCTGGTCAGCATTGTCCTCTCGTAACAGTAAACGGTATTCCGCCCTGGAGGTGAAGAGCCTGTAGGGCTCTTTGGTGCCAAGCGTGACCAGATCGTCAATAAGAACTCCGAGATAGGCCTGTGAGCGGTCAAGAATCAATGGCGCTTTGTCAAGAATATACTGGATGCTGTTGATCGCGGCCATCAGACCCTGGCCAGCCGCCTCTTCGTACCCGGAGGTGCCATTGATTTGGCCGGCAAGAAAGAGGCCATTGATCTTTTTCGTTTCCAGCGAAGGCTTCAACTCCGTTGGGTCAATATAATCGTATTCAATGGCATAGCCCGGCCGGATGATACGCGCCTGCTCCAATCCGGCTATGGAATGCACTATGGCAACCTGGGTCTCCAGAGGCAAGCTGGTGGGGATGCCATTTGGATAGACTTCAACCGTATCCAGGCCTTCAGGTTCAAGAAAAACCTGGTGGCGGATCTTTTCGGGAAACCGCATGACCTTGTCTTCAATTGACGGGCAGTATCGAGCGCCCACACCTTCAATGATACCCGCATACATGGGTGACTGGTCAATGGCGGCACGAATAATTTCATGTGTTTTTTCGTTGGTATAGGTGATGTGGCATGGGCGTTGCGGCAGAGGTGGAAAACCAGCGGATGAAAAGGAGAAAAGGGTCGGCTCTTTGTCGGATCCCTGTGCTTCGAGTTGAGAGTAGTCAATGGTATTGCCGTCAAGTCGCGGGGTTGTACCTGTTTTCATCCGTCCAACACTAAAGCCTGTGGCTGTAAACCATTGGGCGAGTTTGGTGGAAGGGGAATCACCCATGCGACCGGAGGGGAAACTTTTCAGGCCAATGTGGATAAGGCCGTTAAGAAAGGTACCTGTGCAGACTATAACCGCCCTGACACGGATGTGTTCATCCAGCGAGGTACGCAGGCCGGTCACTTTCCCATTTTTAACGAGAATCTCATCGACAACAGCCTGTTTAATTGACAGCTTCACTTGATTTGCCAGTACCTGGGTCATCCGAAGCCGGTAGAGGAGACGGTCAGCCTGGGCCCTTGAGGATCGGACCGCCGGCCCTTTGCTGGTGTTGAGCCGGCGAAACTGGATACCTGTAGCATCGATATTTCTTGCCATTTCACCACCCAGCGCATCGATTTCCCTGACCAGGTGCCCTTTGGCCAGGCCTCCGATAGTCGGGTTGCAGGATAAGGCACCGATGGTATCCGCATTGATAACGCAAACCAGGGTACGGTAACCTAGCCGGGCGGCGGCTAAAGCCGCCTCGCAACCGGCATGCCCGGCTCCAATTACGGCAATGTCAAAATCCGTCATAAGAAAATGTCGTCCAAGTAGCCCATAGGGCAGGTTGCTATGTGATCGTGTCCGGATGAGGTGTTTTTGATAAAAAATAAATTTTAATCAATTTAATACTCTTTTGGCAAGTCTGCCGGTACAATTTCGTATGCGGCTGGACAACCGTGTCGGGAGGAGCGTAAAATTCTCACTTCACAGCGCACTTGTTGATGCTCCCCAGAAAATATATTTGCTGCATTTGCTGTTTGCAGAAGATGATGGTCATGCGGCGACTGTGCACAGGGGAAATAGTTTGACAGATGCTTAACCCTATGATTAAAGTTGTTCCTTTAAGCAGATTTTGACTATTTTCAACCCTTGCGCCTTCCACATTGCCTGTACAGTTGGTCATGGAGATGGTGGGCAGCAAGAATAATGCGAGATGTTATCTTCGTATTTCTCACTAAACTGGAAACTAGAATGGTCCGTACAAAAGGATGTAGATTATGAGTAAAAGAACTTTTCAACCCAGTAATATCAAACGAGCTCGTACCCATGGTTTTCTTGTGCGTATGAAAACCCGTTCAGGGCAGGCAGTGGTCAGAAGGAGACGAGCCAAGGGCCGCAAGCAGTTAACAGCGTAATTTTTTTGGGTCGTAATACTCTTCCGAAGCGACACCTGCTCCGAGTCACAGGAGAGTTTCAGGCTGTTTACAAGGCTGGCGCACGCTACAGGGGGAATGGGCTCACACTTATCATTCTGGCGAACGATCTTGAGTACAGCCGGCTGGGTATCAGTGTATCCCGCAAGGTTGGAAATGCAGTACGGCGTAATCGAATTAAGCGACTCATCCGCGAAACATTCCGGCTCAACAGGGAACTGTTCCCTCATGGTGCGGATGTTGTCTGGGCTATACGACCGGATTTTAATATCGATAATCTGTTGGATATGAAAAGATGTGCGGCCAAAGCCTTGGCTATGCAGTCCGGGAGGCGACATGTGTCAGTACGTGCAATTAAAAAAGATATCTGATGACGGTTCTGGACATGTTGCCGCTTGGCGGGTGTTGGTTCGCCGTTTTTTCACAGTAGGGCTCAGAGGGTATCAGTACTTTATTTCCCCACTTTTCCCCCCTTCCTGTCGCTTTGTGCCGACCTGTTCTCAGTATGCTATTGATGCGATCACCAAGTACGGCGTGTTGCGCGGTTCAGTGTTGACCCTAAAAAGAATCGTGCGCTGTCATCCCTGGTGCCGCGGTGGGTACGATCCCGTCAGGTGATCGGCGGCAGGAAATTTTCTCTCGATTTTTTAACACCACCCGGGCCTGGTGCCTGGAAAGGTTTTCAAGGTACTTTTCATGGATATGCAAAGAGCATTTCTGGCTATTGTCTTGTCGCTGATGATATTGGTTGGATTTCAGTATCTTTTCCCCCCCGCTGTTCCTCAGCAGTCTGCACCTGCAGTTACAACCAAAGAACAAGCAGCAGGAGCAGGTAGCCAGACCGTATCTTCACCTCCTGCAGCAGCAGGGATGCCGGGCGATATGTCCGTACCTGTAGCGTTGGATCCGAACACTGCCGACATTGTTGTGGATACACCTCTGTACACGGGTATCATCAAGGAACAGGGGGGGGGCTTTGAAAGTTTTGTTCTCAAAAAGTATCGAAGCACCATGGAGCGCACATCCGGTCCCATGGAGTTGATCTCTAATAACGGTCCTGGAAGTCTGCCGGCACTGTTTGTTCTCGATAACGGTGTTGGCAATATTCTGCCGATTTTCAAGGCCGAGAAGACTCACCTGGATGTTAAGGAAGGAGAACGTACCCAGCTGACCATGACGGCTTCATCGGCTGAAGGGCTTGCAATAGCGCGCACTTTGACCTTTCGTGGTGACAGCTATCTGATTGACGTGGAGTATAATGTCCAAAATACCACCGATAAGCCCCTGCAGATTTCTCCGGCCCTGTTGATGGAGAATGAACGCTTTGCGCATAGATCCGGGATCAGTGATTTTCTGTTCTCTGGTCCCGCTGCCTACGTGAACGGAGAACTGGTGGAGACCGCAGTGAAGAAACTGGCTGATGGGCCGGTGACCCTGCAGGGAAAAGTCAGTTGGGCAGGACTTGTTGATCACTACTTTATGGCCTCTGCTCTTCCGATTTCTGAAAATCCTGTGACCATCACGTTGCAAAGTCTGGATAAACGGATACGGACCGTGATCTCGGAAGGCATTCAGTCAATAGCACCCCATGAAACGAAAACATACACGTATTCGCTTTATTTTGGGCCGAAGAAACTGCAGGTTCTGGAAGGATTAGGCAATGATTTAGCCAAATCGATTGATTTTGGCTGGTTTGATATACTCGGGAAACCCATGTTGTGGTTACTGAATTTTTTCTATCAGTTCAGTGCCAACTATGGAGTTGCAATTATTCTGCTGACCGTTCTGATTAAACTGGCGTTTTGGCCGATTACTCAGAAGGGTATGAAATCCATGAAGAATATGCAGAAATTGCAGCCAAAGATTGCCAAGTTGCGTGAGCGTTATAAGGGTGATCCTGCTAAGATGAACCAGGAGATGATGACCCTTTATAAAACCTACAAGGTCAATCCGCTGGGCGGCTGTTTACCGATGCTGATTCAGATTCCCTTCTTTTTCGCTTTATATCAGGTATTGTTGAAATCGATAGAGTTGCGTCATGCCCCATTTATGCTGTGGATCAACGATCTTTCCGCCCCGGACAGACTGTGGATAGGGTTTGATGTTCCCTATCTGCATGGATTGCCGATATTAACTCTCTTTATGGGGGCATCCATGTATCTGCAGCAGAAGATGACACCAACGGCAGCAGATCCCACTCAGGCTCGGATCATGCAATTCCTGCCGATTGTTTTTACCGTTATGTTCATCAACTTTGCCTCAGGTCTGGTTTTATATTGGTTTGTTAATAACCTGTTGTCTATGTTGCAGCAGTATTTGATCAACCGGCAACACAGTAAAGCCGAAATGAGGTCTGGAAAGGAGTAGCATGTCAAAAGGAAAAGACTTTTACGGTAAGGACATCACAGAGGTCATTGAACAGGCCTGCACAGCATTCGGAGTTGCCCGGGAAGAGCTGGACATTGAAGTGTTGGAAACAGGTTCAGCGGGAATTTTTGGGTTATGTAAGAAAAAGGCACATATTCGGGCGCGGCGCAGGGTTGTCTCGCCTGAAGGAGACAGGAAGGATGCTGCAAGTGTAGATTCTCCGTCTGCAAGACACACATCTTCGTTAAAAAAAGAAAAGGCTTCCTCTGAACAGTCCGGCTCAGTTGTTGAAGACACAAAACCCTTACATACTGACAAAGAATCAGATGAGATAAAGGCGCCATTATCTTCCCCGCCGCAGGTTGACGATCATCCCGCTGCAGATGATATAGAAGTCGTCGAAGAAGATGAATCCAAGGCGGATGAGGTTGAAGAGGAGCATGCTGTAGAGCCACCGACAGCGGGAAAACTTGCGGCCATTCAGGCGGATCTGCATCAACTGTTATCGTTGATGGGATTACCGTCTGATGTCAAGGTGGTTTTTCAGGAAAATACAGTGCTCTGTAATATCAGCGGACGTTTTGAAGAGCAAATTGTCGGACCTGAAGGACGGACTTTGGACAGTCTGCAGTATCTGCTGCGGAAAATGGTGGCACCCCATCTGGGCGATCGGATCATGCTGGCGCTTAATGCCGGAGGCTTTCGTGAACGGCGAGCAAAAGAATTGAAAGTTCGGGCGCTTGAACTGGCGGGTCAGGTGAAAAAGGACGGGAAAACACTGTCCATTCCGGCGCTTAACCCATCTGAACGTCGGGTGGTGCACATGGCACTTCAAGACGACAAAGTTATACGAAGCCGGTCTGTTGGTGAAGGTCTGTTTAAAAAGGTGCTTATTTACAAGCCTGGAAAAAGTCGTCGAACCCTGCCCAAAAAACGTCGAGGAGATAACGGTGGCCGTTCATCCGGCGACTGATACAATCGCGTCGATTGCGACAGCACCCGGAGTTGCGGGGATCGGTATTATCCGTATTTCCGGATCCGAATCCTTGTCTCTTCTCAAGACCTGTTTTGTCCCTCGTGTCCCTCGTGACCAGTTCGTCAGTCACAAACTCTACTACGGTACGATCGTCAACCAGCAGGGCCAGGCCCTGGATGAGGCTCTGGCGGTTTACATGCAGGCCCCGCATACGTACACGCGTGAAGATGTTGTTGAATTACACTGTCATGGCTCGTACGTTGTCTTGCAATCTGTCCTGCAAACTCTTTTAGTCCAAGGGTGCCGTCCGGCTGAACCAGGCGAGTTTACCAAGCGGGCTTTTCTTGCCGGACGGATTGATTTAACCCGGGCCGAGGCGATTATCGATCTGCTACAGGCCCAGACCGAAGGGGCTGCCCGTCTTGCTGTGAACCAGCTTCAGGGGCAATTGTATACCCGTTTAGAACATATCCGCCAACAGTTAATCGGTTTTTTGGCTTTACTGGAAGTGGCGATCGATTTCCCAGATGACGATGTGGAAATATTCGACACAACGGAAGTTTCTTTTCAACTCCGCGAGCAGGTGATCAGCTCCCTTGAAGAGTTGCTTGCCTGGTCTGAGCAGGGCAAGGTTGTGCGAGAAGGTATTAAGGTTGTACTTGCCGGTTTGCCAAACGCTGGAAAATCCAGTCTGCTCAATGCCCTGCTCCAGGAAGAACGGGCACTGGTCGCCCCGGTCCCGGGAACGACCAGAGACACCATTGAAGAACGTATTGTTGTGCGCGGTATTCCGATTCACCTCGTGGATACTGCCGGTATCCGGAAGTATGAAGATCCGATTGAGGCACTGGGGGTCGAACGGGCGCGGCAGAAGCTGGAAGTGGCTGATCTGGTCTTATTTGTTGTGGACGGATCTGTCGGCATGACACAGCGGGACCGGGACCTGTATCAGAGTGTCTGTCATAAGTCTCATCTGGTGGTGATCAATAAAAGCGATCTGATGACAACCAGACAGCTTGAGGACTTGTTTTCTTCTTTTCCCGAGGCACTTTGCATACCTATATCCGCCAAACATGGGCACGGGATCGATCGACTGCTGGAAGCTCTTTTTCAGACAATTGTAGGGGGAAGGGGCCCCAGGGCCGATCAGATGACCTGTGCCCCGAACACACGGCATCGCGCTGTTTTGCTGCATACATTGGAAGCCTGTCAACGATTCGAACAGGCACTGATCGCCGGTGCTCCGGTCGATCTGGTGGCGGTGGAGATTCAATCCGCTCTTGACTGTCTTGGAGATATTATCGGCTTGACCACACCGGATGAGGTTCTCGATACTGTGTTCAGCCGGTTTTGTATCGGGAAATAATCAGCAGGGAAAATGCACCCGGTCTCCAGACCTACGTTCCGGCAGGCGCTGGAAGACCAGGTGTGACTCTTTTGACTGACCGTACAGTAGTTGGCGGACGGTTATTCGCCAAAGCTGTCGGCAAAAAGCTGATTAATTGCGGCGAGACCGTCATCACTGAGATACCGTGTCCCGGAGCCGACAAAGGTTGTGTAGCTGATTTTCGGACTGTCTTCCTGCCATCCCCCTTCCTTCCAGGTGAACCAATGACGACGCTGCTGATCATAGACGTGGAGTGGTCGGTTAAAGAGTTTTGCCAGTTCCACAGCCCAGCCCGTACCGCCTTTGACTGAATTGTCGTCCAGAATTGTTCCTACGACAAAAACCTGGTGTCCCCTGTTGACCATGTGAAAGATCGTTTGCAGGACACGGCGGATCTTTTCAGTCTCATAGTAGGTGCGATTCATCATGCGTGAGGCGAGTTCCATGCTGATGTCACCACGTTGCAGTTCCTCTTCGCTCAGTGTTACCGTGTTCCGATCTCGGTTAAGCCGATGACCGGCAAAAGTAAAAATCACCTCTCCAACCGAGTACTTTTCAGCATTTTCACCAAAGGCGGTTTCAGCTCCTTTTAAGCCGCCATGGTACAGGGTGCAGTCATACACATTCATTCTTGTTTACCTTATGTGTGAGTAGAAGTTAGGCTGGTCGGCCAGCCGGGATAATCTGGAAGAGAAAAATTGGTACTGAGCAGCTATTTTACAGCCTTAAAGAACACCCGACGGGGAGCCGGGAACCCTTCTACTGTAAGTGCAGGATTTTTATTGTCAATAAAATCTTCATATGACTCGAAGGTCATCCAGGAGGTGCGGCGCTGTTCTGCCGAGCTCATGGCATGATCATGAAACAACCGCACCTTGTTGAACCCTGTTCGTGTCAACCAGTTATGCAGGCAACTGGCGGTGGGTACAAACCATGTTCCCGGCACCTTGGCATAGGTTGTCTCCGGGAACAGGGCCACCGGCTCCCGGCCGGGAATGGCCTGAGATTCAATGAAAAGTGTACCGTTTGGCTTAAGCGCGACGTGCAGATCTCGCAAGGCCTCTATTGGAGAAGGACGATGATACAGGATGCCAAGACAGAAAATAACATCAAAGCTCTCCGGGAACAACGGGAGATGATCAATGCCGAGTAATTCGACACCAAGATTTTCCTGGTGTGCAAAGGTATTCAGGGTGTGAAATGCATAATAATGGTGAACATACGGCTCAAAGCCAAGAATATAAGCCGGACGGTGAGATGCCATTCGAAACATATAGTACCCGTTGTTACAACCGATATCAGCGATCACTTTGTCTGTTAAATCGGGAAGCTCTGGGATTATTCGGTTCCATTTGCGTTCGCTGCGCCACTCTGCGTCAATTTCAATCCCAAAAACTGAAAAAGGACCTTTACGCCAGGGCATAAGGCTGCGAAGAACCTGGTGTACGGTCTGTTGTTCATCAAGAGAGAGGTCGGTTGCTGTGCCGATGCACACCATGTCTGCGGAAAAATCACAGGAAGAGGCCCGCAGATGAGCCACCTGTTGCAGAAGGGCACGATAGCGAAGAAATCCTTTTTTGTCCTGGTTGATCCAGGCGAATTTGTCGGAGAGGATCCGTTGGAGTTGATCTGTCCGGGTATTGGGGAAAATATCCAGCAGTTTCATCAGGTTAACGTTTCAGAGCCACGATTGAGGAAAAATTAAACCAGGTGAAAAATGGTTCGATTTCGGTGAAACCGGCCTGTCGTAACAGAGCCGTATTTTCCTCGATTGAAAAGGGGATAAGAATATTTTCCAGGGCTTCACGTTTGGCAGCGATTTCAAGCTCTGAGTACCCCTGTTTTTTTTTAAACGAGTGATAGATCTCAATAAAATCACGGTTTAGACGGCTGGAGCGGGCAATGATTTTCTCACTCAACAGCAATACACCTCCAGAGGGAAGAGCAGTGAAAATACGGTTAATAAAGCTCTGCCTGGCCAATGGGCGAAGAAATTGCAGGGTGTAATTGCACAGGACAGCCTTTGCTCCAGGCAGGTGGCAGGAGATGATATCACTGTGCAGGAAGCGGATGTCGTGATCTTTGCTGTATTCGACACTTTTGCAGCGTGCTTTAGCCAGCATGGCTGGAGCGTTGTCAATGCCGATGTATGTAAGGTCCATCCTGGGCAATCGTTTTGCCAGCTCCAGGAGGGTTGTTCCGGTGGAGCAGCCGAGATCATAAACCGTGGCCCCGGGTTGGAGATGGCAGGAAAGAAGTTGGGCCATTGCATCAATGACAAGACGATAACAGGGGATGGAACGATCGAGCATATCGTCAAACACCTCTGCCACGTGCTCATTGAACGTGAAGTCCTCCGCGATGACACCGGAGGTAAACAAGGTATCCTGGAAAGAGTTTGCCATGGAGCTGAAGGTTGGTTCTGTAAAGACAATCTGATGATTATACACTGAGAACGGTTATCGGGTCATTGATAACCGTTTGGGTTGTTGACCTGCCACCGCCAGGTGTCGGCGCACATCTCCTCAATACCATAACGTGCCTGCCATCCCAGTTCTTCCCGGGCCAGGGACGGATCAGCATAGCATTGAGCTATGTCGCCTGCCCGGCGGTCGGTAATACGATAGGGGACCGGGCGTTTGCTGGCCTTTGCAAAGGCGGTAACCATTTCTTTGACCGAATATCCCCGGCCGGTTCCCAGGTTGTAAACGGCAACACCCTGTTGTTCATGCAGTTTGTTTAATGCATGCAGATGGCCGCGGGCAAGGTCAACAACATGGATGTAGTCACGCACCCCGGTGCCGTCGACGGTGGGGTAATCACCGCCAAAGATCGATAATTCCGGTAGTTTGCCGACGGCAACCTGGGAAATGTACGGCATGAGATTGTTGGGAATCCCGCTGGGGTCTTCGCCGATACGACCGCTGACATGAGCACCGACCGGATTGAAGTAACGGAGTAAAATGACATTCCAGCGGGGATCGGCTGTGTGCAGATCACGGAGAATTTCTTCAGTTATCAGTTTGGTGCGACCATAGGGATTGGTGCAGGACAGCGGGAAATCTTCCCTGATCGGTACTGAGGCCGGATCACCGTAAACGGTTGCTGACGAGGAAAAAACAATGTTTGTGAGGCCATGCTCATGCATCACCTGACAGAGATTGATGGTGGAGTCAAGATTGTTACGGTAGTAGCGCAGAGGCTGTTGGACCGATTCACCAACAGCCTTGAGACCGGCAAAGTGGATGACCGCCATTGCATCCGGTGTGGCGGAGAAAACAGCGCGAACAGCTTCAATGTCCAACAGGTCGACTGCAAAGAAGGCAATGGATTTTTGCGTCAGCTCTTCAACCCGCCGGATGGATTCCTGGGAAGAGTTACAGAGGTTGTCGATCACCGTAACCTGATAACCTGCACTGAGTAGCTCCAGACATGTATGACTGCCGATATATCCAGCGCCGCCGGTAACAATAACATGCATTTTTCTAGTTCTCCTTTGGAAATTGTCGTCACAGGGTATGGTATTGTTGATCGACGTGGTTGTTAATTTCTGCTATCTTTACCCGCACAAAGAACGTTTGTCCCGTAAAAACAGATGGTGTTTGTCGCTGTTTACGACAAACTGTTGTTAACGATACTTCCTATTGTATGGAATAACCTTCACCAGTCAACCCTAGAAGAAGAGGTGGTATATGCCGTATGTCAGTATTCGAGTTGCAGGGAAGCTTACCAAGGAGCAGAAACAGCAGATAGCTCAGGGGGTCACTGATGTTATTGTCAAGGCGACCAGCAAACCCAAGGAGGCGGTACTGCTGTTTATTGACGAGGAGAGTCCTGTGAACATTGCCAAGGGTGGCGTGTTGATTGAGGATATGTAGGCAATGGAACAGGGGGCAGCCGAACGATTGAGGTATCTGCGAAAGCAGATCCACCTGCATGCACACCGGTATTATGTGCTTGACGACCCCATTATTGCCGATGGTGAGTACGATGCACTGTTTCGCGAGCTGCTTTCCCTGGAGAAGACGCATCCGGAGCTGGTGACTGCCGACTCTCCCAGTCAGCGGGTCGGTGGGCAGCCCCTGGAAGCCTTTGCTCCGGTTGAACATTCTTCTCCAATGCTTGGGTTGGATAATATCTTCAGCAAAAGCGAGTTTGTCGAGTTTGTGGAAAAGGTGCATCGATACCTTAAATCCGATGAACCTGTGCATCTGATTGCAGAACCAAAACTTGATGGTCTGGCCGTGGAGCTGGTGTATCGCCAGGGGGTGTTTGTTCTTGGATCGACCCGTGGTGATGGACTGGTCGGCGAAGACATTACAGGTCAATTAAAAACCGTACCAGCGATACCCTTACGATTGCTGACTGATGATGACAGCGCCATCCCGGAAGAGTTGATCGTCCGCGGTGAGGTTTTTTTGACAAAGCAGGGGTTTGCTGCTCTGAACCGACAACGGGAAAAGGCTGGTGAACCTCTGTTCGCCAACCCCCGCAACGCGGCTGCCGGTTCTTTACGGCAGCTCGACCCCAGGATTACTGCGCAGCGGCCTCTTTCTTTTTATGTGTACGGTATTGGCCCTCCTGCCCTGCCTGGAGTCGTCAATCAGGAAACTCTGTTTGTCCGGCTTCGTAACCTTGGTTTTCCTGTTAACAGGCTGATCAGCGTTTGCATGGATTTAGAACAGGTTGAGGAGCACTTTCAGCACCTGCTATCGGTAAGACATGATCTGGATTATGAAATCGATGGTATGGTGGTCAAGGTTGAAAGACTGGATCTGCAGCAACGTCTGGGGGCTACAGCACGGGCTCCACGCTGGGCTGTAGCCTGGAAGTTTCCGGCCACACAGGCCACAACAACAGTTGACGCTGTTGACTTTCAAGTCGGAAGAACCGGGGCAATAACGCCGGTGGCACATCTGCAGCCCGTTGAGCTCAATGGAGTGATTGTGCAGCGGGCCACCCTTCATAATCGGGATGAGATCGAGCGGAAGGGTTTGATGGTACATGACACTGTTCTGGTGCAGCGAGCTGGAGACGTGATACCGGAAATTGTCAAAGTGGTCACTGAGATGCGTACCGGTCAGGAGCAGCCGATCACCTTTCCTCAAAACTGCCCTGAATGCGGCCAGCCTCTGATTCAACCAAAGGGGGAGGCTGTTGTTCGCTGTGTCAATCGCTACTGCCCGGCTCAACAGTTGCAGAAGTTGATACACTTTGTCGGTAAAAATGGGTTGGATGTGGATGGATTGGGTAAAAAAAATGTTGAACAACTGGTGCGGGCAGAGTGTGTGCAGACAATGGCAGACTTTTTCACATTAAATAAGAAGACTTTGGCCGAACTGAACGGGTGGGGAGAAAAATCGGCTGATAATGTTTTGGCTGCCATTGAGGAGAAAAAGAGTATAGGGTTGGCACAGTTGATCCGTGCTCTTGGTATTCGTTATGTTGGAGAAGTTACAGCGAGCATTCTGGCCGACCATTTTGTTGATATTTATCAGCTGATGACCGCTGAAAAAGAACAGTTACTTCATATTGAAGGTGTTGGAGAGCAAATAGCAACATCGGTTCATGAATATTTCATGGATGCTTATAACCGGGCAACCATCAGACAGCTGCTTGCTGCGGGTCTAACGGTACAGGCTGTTCAGGGAGGTCATGCCTCACTCAGTGGTCGGGTCTTTCTTTTCACCGGATCTTTGTCCACTCTTTCCAGAGAGGAGGCCAAGCAGATGGTAAAGTTGCAGGGCGGACAGGTGGCAACCAGCATCAGTCAGCGGGTGACTGATGTGGTCGTTGGGAACAAAGCCGGTAGTAAACAGAAAAAGGCTGTGGAGCTTGGTCTTTCACTTATCAATGAAGCAGAGTTTTTGCAGCTGGTTTCCAGGAGGTGAAATGAACACAAAGCGAATCCGCGCAGTTATATACGGTAGGGTGCAACGTATTGCATTCCGGGAATATACCCGGCAGGAGGCAAATCGTCTTGGACTTTCCGGTTGGGTAAAGAATCAGGCCGACGGTACGGTTGCTGTTCTTTGTGAGGGGGAAGCTTCCCGGGTTGATACTCTGGTCTCCTGGTTGTCGGTCGGTTCACCTTTTGCTGTTGTCTCCCATGTTGAGTGCGTTGAGGAAAATTTTCAGGGAGAATATGCAACATTTGTCATCTGCTACTGAACACCGTAGTGTATCCAGATGCCGGTGGCTGTATGGGCTAGCTCGATATTTTTTTATTCCGGCAGAGCACTCCGGAGAATTTAGGGAAAAGAACTTTTCTGGTGGGTAATGCCCGTTTTTCGGAAAAACCAGTGTAGACAGAAATGGAAAAAACGGAGTTCCCGGAGAGAGGTAAACAAAAAAGGCTGTCGGAATGACAGCCTTTTTTGTTCGGAAAAAACAATCAGTGATCAGACGCAGCCGGTTGGTTTCGGGAGACCAGCCATTTTACAGGCACCTTTACCTGGTCCGGATGGAAACAGCTCATAGATGCGCTTCAATGGAAAGCCGGTGGTTTTGGAAAGGATACGAACCATAGGCGCAATACCATTCTTTTTGTAGTACTCCTGAAGGGCATCGATGACTTTCTGATGCTCATCGGTGATTTCTGCAATACCTTCAACGGTTTTCACATAATCTACCCAGTTCTCATCCCACTCTTCCTGGCCTTTCAGCAAGAAGCCATCCTCGTCCACCTCGTATGTTTTGCCCTTGTGCTCAATAGTTGCCATATGTTCCTCCTTGGCCAAGTTTTTATTATGGTGAGTATTCGAAGCCTAATTAAAAAAACACCGATTTAATACTATAGGGGGGGACCTTTGTCAAGTATCCACCCTGTTTTTTTAAAATGTACCCTCAGTCGTTGTCTCTGTACGCATTTCCCTCATTTTTCTCTGGTAACTTGTAAACAAATTGAACATAATACGTTTTTGACAAATTGAAAACTCTTAACTCACTGAAAAGTACGACATAATTATGCTCAATCTACTGAGAAAAAATGCTCAATCGTTTGGTGTTCAACTCATTGTGATTATCATTGCAGTGGTTTTTATCTTCTGGGGAGTTGGAACCAATGTCAAAGACAACCCGAACGCGTTTGCTGTGGTTAACGGTAAGGAAATACCTTATCGAGATTATCAGCAACAGTACGAACGCACACTCGAGCAGTACAGGCAACAGTTCGGCGGCCAGATCCCGAAGGAGTTGCTTGAGAGTATGGGATTAAAAGAGCAGGTTTTGGACCAACTGATCCAGACAGAGTTAATGCGACAGGGTGCAATGCAGATGGGCATTCTGGTCAGTGATGAGGCTATTCAGCGAAAAATTCAGGCAATGGAGGCCTTCCGTGATGAGGGGCGTTTTGATTTAGAGAAATATAAACTGGTGCTTGAACAAAACAGACTCTCCCCTGCATCCTTTGAAACCGGCATACACAATGATCTGCTGATGCAGCGTCTTTTCGATGTTTTCGATATGCTTGCCACCCTTTCTCCGGCGGAGATACAGCAGTGGTCGGAGTATGTCGGTCAGGAGGTCAAACTTGCCTATGCTTCGATACCAAGTGAGGATTTTATCAAGAAGGTAGTCATAACTGATGAGGTGTTGGCCAAGTGGTACGATGCGAACCAGCACAATTATAAAACTCCTCCACAAATAAAGCTGCAGTACATTACGTTTCCATATTCAGAGGATGTCAAGCAGGTTGTCGTGAACGATCAGGCGGTCAAAACGTTTTATTCTGAACATATTGACCAGTACAATGTGCCTGAGAAACGTCGGGCCCGACACATTTTACTCAAGGTTCTGCCGGATGATACGGCAGAGGTCAGGCAGGCAAAGAGAGACAGGGTTGTTGCTCTTTTAACGCAACTTAAAAACGGTGCTGATTTCTCGCGACTGGCTCAACAGTTTTCTGAAGACAGCAGCAAAACTAAAGGCGGAGATCTTGGTTTTTTCAGTCGTGGTCAGATGGTTCAACCCTTTGAAGATGCGGTTTTTGCTTTGCAAAAAGGAGAGTTGAGTGATGTGGTGGAGAGCCCTTTTGGCTTTCATCTCGTCAGGTTGGAAGAAATACAGCCGGCCAAGACGCAGGCACTTGAGGAGGTCACCTCGTCAATTCGTGAGCAACTTGAACAGCAGGGAGTCAAAGCGATTACCTTTAAAAAGGCTTCAGCAGCGTATGAAGAAATTATTCGTGCCGGGAGTCTGGCCAATTATGGCCGCACCGGCAACGCTCATCCTATTCGGCAGACAGACTTTTTTATGCGCGAAGCTCCACCGAAAGATGATATGATGAATGATCCTGCATTTTTACAGGCTGCTTTCAAACTGCGCAAAGGAGAGTTGAGCTCCACTGTTGAAACGGCAACCGGGTATGCGATTTTCTTTGTTGATGATGTCAGGGAATCGGCTGTGCCCGAACTAACAGCTGTACGTGAACAGGTGGAACAGGACTATGCAAAGGCAAAAAGTGTTGAGCTGGCTCAGGCATCAGCAAAAGAGACGTTGAAGAAGATGCAGGAGCAGAAGCAGTGGCCTGGTGATGTGCAGCGGCAGGAATCAGGGTATTTGTCACGTAACGATGTGTCTGGGGAGGTTCCTGATGAACTGCTTCAAGATGCCTTGAACCGGATCGGTAAGGACATCTTTCCCGAAAACATCATTGCTGTCGGGCCTGCCTATTATGTATATCAAATCGTTGATATCCGACAGAGCAGGGAGAAACTCGATGCTGACAGACAACACGCCTTGGAACAACAACTCCTTGAACTCAATAAAAATACACTGGTTACCGAATGGCTTGGGAAGCTGCGAAAAGAAGCCAGTGTCTGGACGAATACCAGAATGCTGCAGTGATTACCCTCTACGACACCCCATCTGAAGTGCAGGGCACTTTGTTTGTACAGTACGCTTTGGTCTGTTCATCATCGATGCGGTTCACGACGAGGATGGCACAACTCCTGACAGGTGATGGGCTACGGCGTGATCACAAGCATCTCCAATTCTTTGCTCCCTTCTCTGTTCGTGGCAACATCAGCAGTATCAGCAGGTAACTCTCCGGATATACATGCGGTCTCTGCCCTCACCGCAAGTGAACAGGTTCTTCTGCAACTTGTCGCGATTATCTATGAGCCGGTTTCAGTTCGATTTTTAAGTCGTTGTCTGGCACACCTGGACCCTGCTCTGTTCGGTGAGCACAAGCCCAACCAGGAAGAGGTTGGCGCGATGGTCACTCGTTTACGGGCAAAGGGGTTCTTGTCTTCAAAAAATCAGTGCCCTGCGCCCCTGGCAGAGTTCTTGGTCCGTCAGGCCGTGGCTCGCCAACATTTTGCCCGGATAGCCGCATTGGTTGAAAAAATGGCGCCGGTTAACTACCTGCACGGCAAGTGGTCAACCAGATGTTGGCGGGCAGTGCGACAGTTTCGCATAGGTTTGTACAGTTCAGATTTTGACAAACTTGACGATGCCGTTACCTTCCTTAAAAGTGAATGTTCCTCACGTCTGCCGATAGAGCCGCCGGCAGTCTCTGTGGTGGCCAGGGCTTTTGACCCCCTGTGGTTTGCCTCTCTCCTCGGGTCTATGCAGTTTTTTCTGCTGCATCAGATTATCCGCTATGCCCTGGACCAGCTCTGTCATTTCCCGCTCATCGTGACACTTCTTGAGGATGAAGAACATCTGAACGTCTCTCCCGACGAGCGTATTCCTTTCCGGCGCCTTTTGGCAGAATATTATTTGATGCAGGGACGACTGGAACACCTGGACAATCTGCTCAAACGGCATGGCGATTCCTTCCTTGGATCCGGATTTGCGGGTTCACTTGCCTTCCTTTCCGGTGATACCGAAGGTGCCCTGGAACTGTTTGAGGCAGACCTGCTGCATCTCGAGCAGTATGCAGACGCCCAACCCTTCTTCTTTCTGGGAAACACCGGTCTTTTTTGTATTTTTGCTCTTTTATCACGTAACCATGCCGGGGATCGACAGCGGGTTCGTGAAGCCCTGATCACGGTTTTAAACCGGTGTCACGACTGTGGAGAAGAGTTGCTCTACCGGTTTCTTGATGCATTTCTCTGCGCTGATGACGCCGACCTGCCGGATATGCTGGTGCTTACCGAGAAACTGGCCACAGAAAAACGGAGTTTGACACTGCTCGTGGCCATGCTGTGCCTTCATTGGATGGGGGTGGAGATCCCGCCGCGCTTCCTTGCATCACTGCAGCGGTTACATCAAAAAGCATTGGATAACGAGTTTCTCTGGGTGGCCATGGAGTCAGCAGAACTGCTGGCCACGGTGGATGAGAGCTGTGCACCGCTCAGAGAGACCGCTCAGGAGCTGTCACAACAGCTCCGGTCGCCTTTCCTCACCCACATCATCACACCGAGCACCTCATGGAAACAGAGCCTGCATGAGCTCATTGAGGTGACGAATAAAATTAAGGAGGCGGAACGAACGACACGGCTCTGCTGGCTGGTTGAGTACACCAACGGCACCTTGAAGTTGACACCAAAAGAACAGAGACGGTCAGCTGCCGGCCACTGGAGCAAAGGCCGGAGCATAGCTTTCAAGCGTTTGTTTTTGAATCGGGAGGTCGATTATTTAACCGCACAGGACCGGTTGGTGTGTGAGGCTTTGATTCAGGCAGAGGATGGTGGTGGCAGAAACAGGGGGTATCATTTTGATCTGGAGAAAGCCTTACCCGCTTTAATCGGGCACCCTCTGGTGTTTATGAGACATTCGCCCCGGACGCCGGTTGAAATCGTGGCCGGGGAACCCGAACTTGTTGTTGAGCGGAGAGAAGAGTCGCTGTTTATTCGATTTCTGCAGGATATCGGTACAGGTACAGTTGCCGTCTGGCAGGAAACTCCAACCCGTTTCCGTATTATTCGTATTCGTGATGAGCACCGGCAGATTGCGGAGATCACAGGAAGAGAGGGATTGCTGGTTCCCCTGGCTGCCAGCGGTCAGTTGCTGGATGCGATCGGCAGTATTGCATCTTTTATGACCGTTCACTCCGCCATTGAAGTGCCCGGCGGTGACATCAAGACCGAGCAGGTTGAGAGTGACTCAACTATCCATATCCACATTATTCCCTATGGCAGAGGATTCCGTATAGAGTTCTTTGTGCGCCCCTTTACTGATGGCGGGCCCTATCTGAAGCCGGGTGTTGGTGTGGCCAACCTGGTCAGTGAGGTCGGCGGTAAACGGTTGCGGACAAAACGAAACCTTCGTCTGGAGGAGGAGAAGGCTCAGGAGATTGAGGAAAGTTGTCCCATGCTGGATCTGGCGATTGATTTTGAACAGGAAAATCGCCGGGAATGGCACTTGGTTGACCCGGAAGAGTGTCTGCAGGTATTGCTTGAGATTGAGGAGATCAGAGACAAGGTTGTTCTTGAGTGGCCGGAAGGCGGGAAACTGGCTGTGCGTCGTCAGGCCGGTATCAATCAGCTGAACCTGAATATTCGCACCAGTCAGCAGGATTGGTTTTCCCTGTCGGGTCAGCTGAAAGTTGATCAGGATGAGGTTATTGAGCTCAAGGTTCTGCTGGATAAGGTGAAAGCAGCGCAGAGTCGCTTTATCCCCATGGGTGAAGGTCAGTTTCTTGCTCTGACGCAAGAGTTTCGCCACCGCTTAGAAGAGCTTATTTTGTATGGTGACAGTCATCCGGGGAATGAGCAGGAGGTCAAAGTCCACCCATTGGCGGCCATTGCCTTAGAGGAGTGGGCCCATCAGGCGAAGACCAAGGTCGATGGCGGTTGGCAAAAACGGTTGCAGGCCATTGCCGAGGCCCAGCAGCTGACCCCCAAATTGCCGTCGACACTCAAAGCGGAGTTGAGAGATTATCAAAAAGAAGGCTTTGTGTGGATGAGCCGATTGGCACATCTTGGCATTGGTGCCTGTCTGGCTGATGATATGGGACTGGGGAAGACCCTGCAGTCACTTGCCGTTCTACTCAGTTTTGCCCATCTTGGACCGTCGTTGGTGGTGGCGCCGACCTCGGTCTGTATGAACTGGCAGGCAGAAATCGGTCGCTTCGCGCCAACGCTCAATGTCTGTATGTTTTCAGAATTGAATCGCAAAGAGGCTGTTGAGGCCCTGGGCAGGTTTGATGTACTGATTGCAAGTTACACGCTGCTGCATCAGGAGATAGAACGATTAGCCACAGTCAGGTGGCAGTCGATTGTTTTAGATGAGGCACAGGCCATTAAAAATGCGGCAACAAAACGATCCAAAGCTGCGATGCGATTAAACGGCAGTTTTCGTCTCATCACCACCGGCACACCCATTGAAAACCATCTTGGAGAGCTGTGGAATCTTTTTAACTTCATCAATCCCGGTTTACTGGGGACGTTTAAACAGTTTAACCGCCGCTTTGGTCTTCCTATTGAAAAACATCGTGATCGTAAAGCCCGACGCGCTTTGAAAAAACTGATCATGCCTTTCATGTTGCGGCGCATTAAGTCTGATGTACTGGAAGAGCTGCCTCTACGGACCGAGATTACATTACGGGTCGAACTGCAGCCGGAAGAGATGCAGTTTTATGAGGCGATTCGTCAACAGGCCATTGAAAATATAGAGGCCGGTACGGAGCGAACAGGGCGACATTTACAGATACTTGCTGAGATCATGCGGTTGAGACGCGCCTGCTGCCATCCTAAGTTGATTAATGACCAGATCGATATACCGTCCACCAAACTGCAGGTTTTCGCAGAGACCGTCGAGGAGTTACTGGGAGGCGGGCATAAGGCTCTGGTGTTCAGTCAGTTTACCGGTCACCTTGCCCTTATTCGCTCCTTTCTTGACGAGCAGGGGATCACGTACAAGTACCTGGATGGGCGGACACCGGCGAAAGAGCGTCAGCAGCAGGTTGAGAGTTTTCAGGCGGGTGATGCCGACCTGTTTCTTATCAGCCTGAAAGCAGGAGGTCTTGGCCTGAATCTGACGGCCGCTGATTATGTTATTCACATGGATCCCTGGTGGAACCCTGCTGTTGAGGATCAGGCCGCTGATCGAGCTCACCGGATCGGCCAGAAACGACCGGTCACCGTGTACCGGCTGGTGACAGTCAATACCATTGAGGAGAAGATTGTCCGTTTACATCAGGAAAAGCGGGATCTTGCCGACTCACTGCTTGAGGGTGCAGATGTCAGTGCCCGGATCAGTGCCGAGGAGCTACTGGAACTGATCCGGGGGGGTTAATTCTTGCCCAGGCCCTTTAACGGAGCCATGACACCGACCAGCTTGGCCGGTAGTTTTGGTAAACCACTGATAAGAGAGACGACAACCGATGCGAAATAAGGGAGCGACTGGATCGTCAGTACGGTCACCCAGATTCGGACATCGAGCATGTCGCTGTCATCGCGCAACATAATCCCGATAATAGCCAGGACCAGTGCAATAACAAAGAGAAGCTCCTCGCGGGCGTCTCCCAGTGCTTTGATGAAGGCATTTGCCTGGGCATTCTTTGGAGTCCGGAAAAAGCCGATACGCCTGGTGAGAAAGCCGGTCAACATTGCCCGGGCTATTGTATGGGAGAGTGCAAGTCCGGCAAGTCCGGCTGCCAGACTCTGCCGTCGGGTGGCTGTTACCCGGGAACGGTAAAGAAAAAACATCTTCAGACTTTTGAAGAAAAAGAGAGTGACCGGCAGCAGTGCAAAAACAATATGAGGCGGCGACAGGTGCTCAGGGAAAACGATCATTCCCCATGACCAGACAAGTGCCAGCATGTTGAACAGCATGTTGATACCGTCAGCAAACCAGGGAAGCCAGCCGGCGAGAAAGTGATAACGCTGGCCTCTGGTCAGCTTGGTACGTTCCAGGCCAAACATGGCCATCATGTGGTGGCGAAGGATAAGGACGGAGCCATAGGCCCAGCGGAAGCGCTGTTTTTTGTAGTCAAGAAAGGTGTCCGGCATCAGTCCTTTACCAAAGCTGTACGGTGTATAGCTGGCGGCATATCCTTTTTGAAAGATCCGTAAACCAAGCTCAGCATCTTCGGTGATGCACCATTCCGCCCAACCACCCACCTCATCCAGCACCTTTCGTCGGACCATGGTCATGGTTCCGTGCTGGATGATGGCATTGCGTTCATTGCGTGTCACCATACCGATCTGGAAAAAGCCTCGATATTCGGCAAGGCACATGGCCTTGAACATACTCTCATTGCCATCGCGATAGTCCTGGGGAGCCTGCACAATGGCCATGTTTTCATCGGCGAATTGAGGAACCAGGGCGCGAAGCCAGTTGGGTTCAACCATGTAATCACTGTCAATAACGGCTATGACTTCCGCTTCCGGTGCTGTTTCCCGGAGGGTATAGTTCAGTGCCCCTGCCTTGAAACCGGCGAGTGGATCAACATGGAAGAAACGAAACCGTTCGCCAAGGGCCTTGCAGTGCTCCTGGACCGGCTGCCAGACTGCCGGATCCTTTGTGTTGTTGTCGATGACCAGCACCTCAAATCGTGGGTAGTCCAGGGCGGCTAACGCATTGAGTGTCTCAATCATCATGTCCGGTGGTTCATTGTAGGCCGGAACATGGATAGAGACCATGGGCAGGTCCGCATCAGGGACAGCCTCGGGAGGTGAGTGTTGGGGAAGACGCCGCCATTTCCTGATCCACAGGGATTCAGCCCATTCGTGTGCCTCGGCTAAAATGACTAAAATTGCGCCGGTTGCAGCGATGAGCAGAACAAAACCGACCAGCAGGGAGGAAATCGTCATATACTGGCGCTGAAACTCGTACACCATCCAGACAGCGAAAGTGGTGATGGTGTAGGCAATGAGCGCTAAAAATCCGCGGCCTCGATCCAGCAGGCCTTTGCTGTCCCTGAAGAGTAAGGATAAGATGATAACCGCCAGGGCAATGCTGATCGCCGCTAATTCCCGCCAATGGGGAATGCGAATCACCGGTTCAACAAATTCAAACTTCGGTTGCCGGGCATCGTTGTACACTCCCCACAGACTACCGGCCTCTCCCTCCAGCTCCTTTTTCCAGATCTGATCAAAGGCCTCCATTATGTAGTAGGTGTACTTGTTTTTTTCCGCGACATCCAGAAACCGACGCAGGAACTTGGCCTGATTCGCAGGGCTGGCCACAGCACCTTTTCGGATACGTCCGCCACTTGGCCAGCCCACTTCACTGATAACGATCTCTTTGTTTGGGTAAGCCTGTTTGAGCTCATTGTAACGCATCACACAGTAGTCGACAGCCTGGTCAACAGGAATGCTTTCCCAGTAGGGGAGAAGATGAACGGCAATAAAGTCGACATGCTCAACTAACTGAGGGTATTGCAGCCAGATATGCCAGGGTTCAGCGGTACTCACCGGTGCTCTCACCGATTTCTTGACGCGATCGAGATACCGGAGCATCTGTTCAAGCGGCTGATCTGTCCGTAAAAGCACCTCGTTACCAACGAGCACCCGAACGATGTTCCGGTGGTTCTCGTGGTAAACTTTGATCATTTTGGTGATTTCTTTTTCGTTGCCCTCTTTATCGGGAGTGATCCAGGCGCCAAGGACAACGTTCAGCCCGTGAGCTGCCGCCAGACGTGGTATTTCAGCCAGGTTATCTTCGACCGTGTAGGATCGTACCGCATGAACATCTCCGGCGAGGATTGACAGGTCCCGATCTATTTGCTCAACAGATGGGTAAATCTTTTTGCTTGGAGACTCTCCTGCTTGAAATGGCGAGAAGGAGAATCCCTGGATTTTGGTGGGCCAGGGTGGTTCCATGTCGGGGGCATTGACCACTTTCCATAAAAGCACGGCTAAGCAGCCCATGATGAGGGTGATGATGAGGCCGGAACGGTTCATAGTGTAGTGTTTTGAAGTGAAATTGTCGGGAAAAGTGAGAGATGTTTGGTGGTCTGTGCAGTGCCCGGCCGTCAGCTGGTGCGAACCGGGATCTGAATTAACAATAACCTGTATACTCGGTCACTTGGAAAGATTGGTAGATGATTAAATGAAAATGGGAAGACAGTCAAGGGGCATCTTGTTGCGGTATGCCTGGTCACAGGGATCAGGGAGAAGAGATCGTGTGATCGCGATGATGTGATGGGGGGAGAAAAGTGGGGCTGTTTTGCTTCGTCAAACCAGGAGGAGCCGCATCGTGGGCGAAGCCAAGTGAACAGAGCGTACGCCATGAGTGTATATCTTGTTGAAGCAGGTGCAGGCTGTACACATAAAGAGCAGATAAAGATTCAATAATCGCCTTCCGGGTAAAGTGTAAGTGATGGAGGCGATTGAACGGAAGAGCCTGACCGGTGGCAAGGAGCCGCAGGGTATGGATGGATAACCGGGGTAAGGATAAAGAGCCGGAAGAGTTGCAGAGATTGCACAACAGGGCGCCGCTGCCCGGCAGGAGCATGTAGGAGCAGGTGGCAGTGATCGGCCGGCGGCAGTGATTGCACAGGTTTATTTCAGGTCGATATCCTGCAATCCCGAGGAGATGAAGGTGGGTGAGCGCTACAATTCTGTAAGGCCACTTATCCTGTTCAAGAGCGGTCATTGCCCATTTGAGCAGAGCATACAACTGAGGGTCGGGATCACTGTCGCGTGTAAAACGAACGAACAGGTCACAGATGTACGCAGCAGATACATATCTGTGCACATCAGTTCTGAGAGAGAGATGGGCAGCGAGAAGTTCGGCTTCACTGATGAAGAATAATCCCTGGGGTGCTCGAGGCGGTCGACAGTAGATGTGCAGGTGGGTAAATTCTTCAAGTTTGTTGACAAATCTGCGTTTACTTTTTTGAGCACCTTTGGCTATACCGGTGATACGGCCGGCGGTTGTTGTATAAAAGGTTATCAGTTTGTCGGATTCTCCGTATTTGGCAACGCGTAAGACGATCCCATGAGTTTTGAGCAGATTCATGGGGCTGAATGTGTAACCGGTAATTGAAATATAAAACGTCCCTCTATGGCGTCGGGAAACGGAATGACAGTACCATTTAACTGTAATTCAGCACTGTCAGGCTGGAGAAATTCGACTTTGAGCTGTTTTGCCGGCTGCCACTGGGCCTGTGATCCCTTTGTGTAAAATTGTTCGACAGTCTGCTGGTCGTCCAGAGAAACAAGGATACGACAGTCTGTACTGAACAGGGCTGTGACGTTATTTGTGCTCTGCTGAAATCCATGATTTGTTGCGGGGTCGGCCGGATGAAATGTTGCCTCGCTCGAGGTGGCGGTCGTACTTTGGTTTGTGAGGAACGCAAAGGGATTCCATGAGAAGTAGAAGCAGAAGAGTGTGGAGAAGGTGACAATGAGCAGCAATAAAATACCGGCTATTGACGCTGAAGAAATTCGCGCAGGTTCAGCCAGGTTTTTGGAGGTGATCGACTGGTTGAGAAGAGGATGATGTGAACCGGGCAGTGGCTCACCGGTGCTTCCGTCTCGTTCATAAAAAAAATGATCAGCAGCAAGGCGGCCATCCATGCCGAGAAAGTTTCCGTACAGTATGAGTTGACCACGAGTGAACGGATCGGCGGGCAGTTTGTCATAGGCCATAGTCTCAATGGCCTCAAGGTTTGCCCGGGAAATTTTGGTTTGAAAAGAGACCTCCTCCAGCGTAAGCGATTTATCCTCGCGCAACTGTCGCAATTGCAGCCCCAGAGGGAGGGGCTCAGGTGAGGGCGTTGTGTCCATAATGGGGTGTGGCAGGCGAGTGGTTATGAAATAATCAGAGAATTTTGATATAGGCTTTTTGCCGTATTGACGTCATCCAGTCGTTATAGCGTTGCTCCATTGCCTGTTGATACAGTTTTTCTCGAATCTGATCTTTGACTGTCTCATAAGACTCGTGGGTCATGGTTGTGCCTTCCTGACTCGACTGAAGCTTGAAAAATTGAAAGCTGTTATCAATCTCAACAACTGCGCTGATTTCGCCGGCATTTAAATTTTGTACCGCATCACGCATGGCTGCAGCCATCTCATCAGACTGGAACGTGCCTATATCACCACCATCAGACGCTGAAGGCATGTCGGAATAGCTGCGTGCTAATTCCCCGAAGTCTTCGCCATCCCGGGCGAGTGTATGTACTTTTTTTATTTTGTCAGAAGCCTCTGTTCGCGTAGGTGCAGCCTCATCACCCTGTGCTGTACCCCAGGTCGTACCAATCTGCAGAATATGGTACTCTTTGCCGGCAACAGTGGTGGTAAAATGATTTTGGTAAAAATGAAGAATGTCGCTTTCAGGAATAACAACTTTGGTACGAACTTCGTGGCCGATCAGTTTTGAGCTTAAAATCTGTTCGCGCAATTCTTCCCGATACTGTTTTTCAGTCATGCCCATGGCGCGCATATCCTGTCGCATCTGCTCCATGGTCATCTGATTGTTGGCTAAAATTCCCTGCAGTGTCGTGTCAATTTCCTGATCACTGACCTGTATATTGAGTTTTTTAGCCTCCTGCACCACCAGTTTTTTATTGATAAGCTTATCGAGAACAGTGCGCCGGGCCTGCTCTAAAACAGCGGGTAACTGGTCTTGCGGGGTTTCGGCAGCCAGTTTTTTGAAAACTTCTCTTCCTGTTTCATTGATTTCAGATAGCGTGATTGTGTCTTCATTCACAATGGCGATGCTACGATCTATAACATTGGCAAAAGAGTGGGGCGACAGGAGAAAAACAGTTGCGATCAGGACAAGATAAGGGAAAAGAAAATGGGAAGGAATACGCAGCATGATGGGTAAATAGCTTTTGGGAATCTGTTGGCAGCAGGACGATAAACGAAAGTATTGACCGGACTCTATCTACTCAAAATGAGGTGATCTTGCAATCTTTTTCAAGGTTGTCTGAGTTTTGAGCAGAAAGGAGTGGTGATGTCTCTGTTGGTCAGGTAACCAGTATGCGGCAGAAAAGCCGCCTGTTCAGGATCAACACTGCAAAGTCATTGTTCTTTTACCCGATGACGGATTGCAACTGTTGTACCGTTGCCGTCAGGGTTTGTAAGATCCGGATAGAAAGTTTTAGCTGGGAGCAGCGCAGTGTTGTGACTGTATGCATCCCGGCCACTCTGCTTTTTCGGGTGGTAAAAACGGATACCTGATAAAAGGTGTGCAGAAGGCATCATGGAGAACTTTGTCAAGGCGGGAGACTGTTTCAAATTCCCTTTGCGTGGCGCCAGGCAAGGATTGATGTTGACAATCTGTGGTGTTTTATTTAGACTTCACTTCTGAAATCAGGAGAGAGGCTAAACCGAGACCCCATTATTTTTGGAGGAGAACAGCATGAAAAAAGTAGGAGTAGCTCTGGCAGTTGCAGCTTTTGTGTTGAGCGCTGGTGCGGTTTTTGCCGCAAAATGTACTGTTGACAGTGTAGATGGAAACAAAATGACTGTTACCTGCGACAAGGTTGATGCAAAAGCTGGTGACAAGGTAACGCTTAAGGTTAGAAAAGCACTTGAGGGTTGCTGAGCATCTGATTTATTGTTGACGAGTAAAAGAGCGGGTCGATGTGTATCGGCCCGCTCTTTTTTTTATTCTGTTGTCAGCTGTCATCACACGAGTATATTACAAGGATAAGTCCTTTGCATTGGGGCAGGATCGTTACCTGTGTCTTCGTTCTGGTGGACTCTGTACTGTGACAAGCCCATGACAAAGTTATTTTTATTGCCCAGGAAGAAAAGAATCACTATGGATCCGAACACCTTGCCGAAACATGAACAGTCACTGCTTGCGGCTGTCAAAGATAAGTATACAGTTGCTTTTGAGCCACTTCAGGTGCGAGACTATACACTGCATTTACTGAAGATGACAAACTTGGAGCAGGTTTTGGGCGGCAAGGATCCTCTGAAAGAGGTGTCCACCTTTCCTGTCTGGGTCAAGCTGTGGGAGGCGGCGATTGTCCTGTCGGAGTTTGTTGCCGGCCTTGACGGAACAGGCCGGAAGACAGTGCTTGAGCTTGGAGCTGGATTAGGTGCGCCGGGGTTGACTGCCGCTGCGGCAGGTTTTCTGGTTACTTTAAGTGATAAAGAGACCCTTGTCCTCGATGTTGAGCGTATCAGTGCGGCTGCGAGTAAATTGAAGAATGTCGATTTTCTCCTGATGGACTGGCATAATCCGCCGAAAATGGAAAGGTATGATGTGGTTATCGGTGCCGAAGTACTCTTCCATGAGAGTTTTTTTGAACCGCTGCTGAATGTTTTGCGTACAGCGCTCAAGCCTGATGGTGTTATTTATTTAGCCCATGATGTTAAACGACGCAGCCTGCAGCCATTCTTGAAAATGGCTGAAAAAGAATATCATATTGCCGCTTCTCAGCGCCGGTTGAAAAGCTTGGAGGGGGATACCAAGGTCCTTCTCACCCGATTACAACCCCGACACTGAGACCTCCGTACCATTTGCAGAGCCTCCCTTTCCAAGAGGTGGTTTTTTTCTAGAGAAAAACTGTTAAACAGAACGTGTACCCATTATGTTTGAACATATCCGGCCGACTCTGTGTGGTGGTTGGGGGCGGTTTGGTTGCAGAGCGTAAAGTCGGCGGCATTTTAAATGCCGATGGTCTGGTTCGTGTGGTCAGTCCGGTTGTAACGCCGGGACTCGCGACTCTTGCTGAGCATCATACCATTGAATGGCTGCAAAAAGACTATAGTCAGCCGGATCTTGATGGAGCTCTGCTGGTCTTTGCCGCCACGAACAATTCCCATGTGCAGCAGGCGGTGTGCCGCGATGCGCGGATGGCCGGCTTATTAATCAATGTTGCCGATACACCGGAGGCATGTGATTTTCAGGTACCGGCTGTCGTTCGGCGGGGAGAGCTTACTCTCGGCGTTGCGACAAACGGTGCAAGCCCGGCTGTGGCGGCTATGGTTCGGCGGCGGCTTGAACAGGAATTCGGTGAGGTGTACGGTGTGCTGACAGTTCTTGCCGGTCTGATCCGTGTACAGTTGTTGGCAGAGGGACGGGAAAGCGGAGAGGTGAAGCTTCTGTTTGAAAAAATTCTCTGTGACGATATAGTTCAGTGGTTGCAGCAACAACGATGGAGCGAGGTGCAACAGCATGTTGAGAACATACTCGGCTGGTCGCCCGGTATGGTTCGGGAAGTCTTGAACAAGGTGATTTCATGAGCTTTCTGCTCTTTCAAGGCAGTGTTGTCGTCTATATATGTTCCACTGCCGCTTATATTGTCTTTTTTCTTACCCGAAAAACCCACATACGCCGTATCAGCAGACTTATTTTTATTGTGGCATTTTTACTGCACACGGCAAATATTATCGCCCGTGCTGTTGAAACCGGCCATACCCCCATTGTCAGCCACCACGAGACCATCACTTTTTTTTCTTGGTCTGTAGCCTGCTGTTATCTCTCGTTTCGTTGGCGATATACAGTGAAGAATCTGGGGGTCTTCATCAGCACACTTGTTCTGGCACTGATGCTTGTCGCTGCTTTCTCTTCACGTACGGTCATATCCCTTCCACCGATGATGCAGTCGTGGTGGCTGCCGATCCATGCTTCGGTCACTCTGTTTGCAGATGGGTTTCTTGCCATTGCCTGTATCGGTGGAATTATGTACCTCTTGCAGGAACGTGAGCTTAAGCAAAAGCGTTTCGGACTATTTTACTCCCGATTGCCATCACTCGAATCCCTTGATAAGCTCAACCACCACTGTTTGAGTATCGGTTTTCCCCTCTATACCCTCGGTCTGATAACCGGATCGTTATGGGCCAAGCAGGCCTGGGGTGCTTATTGGCATTGGGATCCGAAGGAAACCTGGTCTCTGGTGACATGGTTTTTGTACGCCGCAACGATACACCAGCGATTTACCGTGGGTTGGCGGGGACGGAGGGTTGCCATTCTCAGCATTATCGCCTTCTTGTCAGTGCTGTTTACCCTGTGGGGTATTTCTTTTCTCCTCGAAGGAATTCATACCTATGTCGCGTGACGCTATCGTTCTGCTCGGCGTCAACCACAAGAAGACGCCGTTAGCTGTTCGGGAAAAGTTAGCCCTGTCAGCAGGTTACGAAGAACCTCTGCGAGCCTTGGGGCAGTTGAACCTTATCAGGGAATATTATCTTCTTTCCACCTGTAACCGGGTGGAGGTGTTATTCACCTGTCAGCATGTTGAGCAGGCGCAGCAACTGGTCATGGCAACCCTGTTCGGTTCATCCATCACCGGTGATGAGCTTGCCAGGTACGTTTATCGATATGAGAACATAGAGGCAGTGGAACACCTGTTTCTGGTGGCAGCCAGTCTTGACTCAATGATTGTCGGTGAAGCGCAGATCCTTGGGCAGCTGAAGGAGGCCTACCGGCATGCCGCCAGGATGAAAACCACGGGTTTTGTGCTGAACAAACTTCTCCATAAATCATTTTCTGTTGCCAAACGAGTGCGCACTGAAACCCGGATCGGTGCTCATGCTGTTTCTATCAGCTATGCAGCAGTTGAGCTGGCCAGAAAAATTTTTGGTGAACTTGCCGGTAAAAAAGTCATGCTGGTCGGTGCAGGAGAGATGGCTGAGCTGGCTGCTGAACACCTTGTGGGGCAGGGGGTTGAGGAGGTTGTTGTTGCCAACCGCACCCTGCAGCGGGCTGTTAATCTGGCACGGTGCTACAATGGTAGGGCTGTTTCGCTGGAGGAGCTCGTTTGTCAACTGCTGCATGTCGATATTATCATCAGTTCGACGGGGTCGCCGGACTTGATTCTGACGAAGGCGGATGTCCGCTCGGTCATGCGCGAACGGCGTAATCGACCCCTTTTTTTTATTGATATCGCTGTGCCCCGTGACCTTGATCCTGCCATCAACACGCTCGATAACGTGTACCTTTATGATGTTGATGACCTGATGCATGTGGTGGAGATGAATAAAACCGAACGCGACAAGGAGGCGATCAAGGCGCAGCGGATCATCGCCGAAGAAAAGTTGAAATTCGACAAATGGCTGACCAATATTGAGTCGACTCCAACCATCGTCCAGTTGCGTTCAACAATTGAACAGCATATTCGTTATGAAGTCGAGAAAACCATGGGCCGCATGGAGGATATGGATGCATCGACACAGCAGAGTCTGGAAAAGATGATCGGAGCTATTACCGGTAAAGTTCTGTATCCGCCCCTGCATTTTCTGAAAAGTGAAAGTCATCGCAGCAATTTACCTGAACGGATCAAAACTGTTCGTGAACTCTTTCTTTTGGACAGGCAGAATAATGATGATCAGGAGATGTCATGAACGCCGATGACCGTCAGGCCGTGCTGGAGGAAGAGCTGCTTATTATTCGCCATTCCGGTGAAATTCCAGAGGTGGCGCTGCATTCCGGTCTTCACTATCTCTGCGAGGATAGCGACGGCCCCGGACTACAGCTGTTGCCGTCGGAGCGGCGGGCTCTGGAGACGGCGGTTCTTGAACGGTATCAGGAGATCATTCTCCGTGATCTTAATGCGGGCAACAGGAAGCTGCCGCTTTTTCGAGGCATCAGGCGTGCTCATCACAACTGGTACCGGTTTGTTCGCTTTTGTGACAACATCAAGTGTTCCAGCGAGGAGTTTCGCGCCGTCGCAGCTCAAACCCTTGTGCAGTATTTGCACATCGCCGGCGCAGAGCAACCTGCTGTAAATGATTGCATAGTTGTGAACTGTACGCCTGATGCTCTGCTGACCTTTGCCATTGCCTTGGGTCTTGATGAGGATCAGCTCCCGGAAAATTGGCGACACCTGTGTGAATGTGAACAGAAGACATGACCATGGGCGATGGTTCTCGTCTTCTCTTCTTCGTCGGGTTGTTCGCTGATCTGTGCTGTGAGCGGTCAGACCGGCAGCAGGGGTATTTGATGTGATCTGATTAAAAGAATCGGATCCGGCCCTGATCCGGGAAAGTAATTGTTTTCGGGCAGAGATAAAGCATCCTTCAGAGCGTCTGAACAACAGGAGAGAGAATGACAGCGCAAAAGGCCTGTTGGCAGGTCGGCATAATCGGAACCGGGAAGCACGGCAGCCGCTATGCCCGGCATATTTTGACTGATATTGATGATCTGGAGCTGGTTGCCATCAGTCGTCGATCTGAGACAGGTAAAGAACAGGCTTCCCAGTGGGGATGCCGGTGGCACAAAAAGTGGCAGGATCTTGTCGACGATCCGGAGGTGGACTGTATCATTGCAACACTTCCACCGGCCATCAATGAGACTGTGGCCAAAGCCTGTGCTATGGCTGCTAAACCGTTGTTACTTGAAAAGCCAATGGCCGTGTCGAGTGCCCAGGCACTGTCGATCCACACCTGTTTTACCCGGCAGGGCGTCGGCTTAACCATCGGGCAAACCCTTCGCTACAACCGCGTGATACAGACGTTGCGCAACGAGCTGCCATCCATCGGCACCTTACACAGCTTTACCGCTGATCAACGACTCGAGCCGGCTACTCTCCCCTGGCTGGATGATCCTGCCCAGGCCGGGGCAGGCGTGACCTTTCATTCAGCAGTGCATGTGTTTGATGCGCTGCGTTTAATAACCGGCCTGGAGGTCGTACGGGTCATGGCCAGAATCCGTTGTGTGCAGAGTCGGCGGCTGGAAGACCATCTGGCAGCTCTGGTGGAGATGGAGAACGGGGTTGTAGGGACGGTGGACTGTTCGAAGATCGGGCCGGCACGATCCGGCAGATTTGAGTTTGTCGGTGATAAGGGGTCTGTATCCGGAGATCAGGTGCATAACATTGTTGAGCAGACGCATGATCACAAACGACAAGAGATTGCAATTGACGATCCGGTGAACACCATTGTTCCTTTGTTGAAGGATTGGAGTGCATTTTTGAATGGACAGCGTTTGAACCCCATCCCGGGTGAAGAGGGGGTGAAAGCGGTACAGATCTGCGAGGCCTGTCTCCGCTCGGCTGAAAAAGGGGGGTGGCAGGAGGTATGAGAGGGTTTGGCGGGTCAGGCACAGATGACTGCTTGGTCAGTGCTATCTGTTCTTTCCGTAGTGGTCATAACAGACCCTTTTTGGGCACTTAAAGAGAACAATGGTTGTAATGTTTTGTTGTGATCCCTGAAGACTGCTATCATCTCTTACAGGTGATGTTGTCATTGGGATCGCGTCTGGTAATCCGGACAGTATGACAAGGTTCCGGAAGGCGGGGAGTCTGTATCAGCAGCAGAAATCGGACTCCATGCGTAGACGGGCCCTGCCGGATCAATGGCCCTCAGCTGTTTCAAGTTAAGCAGTTGTTGGATACCGTTCCAGTTGTTTATGGTTCATACCTTTTACAGTGCAACAAACAGTCCATGGCAGAACAAAGCGCTTTTCTTAAGCAACTCAAACAGTACGTCGAATCAGAACGGTTTTCCTTGCCGGTTTTTGATCCTGTTTCTCTGCGGATTCAGCTGGAATTAGTTAAAAAAGATCCTAACCTGCGCACCATTGAAAAGCTGATCACCGGTGACCAGGCTCTGTCCGGTAATCTGCTGAAAGTGGCCAACTCTCCCCTGTATCGCGGGTTGGTTGTCACCACCTCGGTTCGCTCGGCACTGACTCGTTTAGGACTGACCGAAATTACCCGCATTGTTTTGGCAGGTATCAGTAAAAGAAACTTCAGATCCGGTGACCGCCAGCTCGATGGTTTAATGAAAAAGCTCTGGCAGCATTCAATGGGCTGTGCCTTTGCCGCCGGTATGCTTTCCAACTGCCTTGATTTCGGCGTTCTGCAACATGAAGCCTTTACAGCAGGATTGATGCACGATATCGGTAAGCTGCTCATTCTCAAGGTTGTTGCGGAAAGAAAAAAGCGGATGCGGGGCCTGGATATTTCCACAAATCTGCTTGTAGAGGCCATGGACAGTTTACATGCGGAACAGGGATATCTTTTATTAAAGCATATCCATATGCCGGAATCCATGGCCGTTATTTCCCGTGATCATCATCTGGAGAATGTTTCAAGCGACCAGTACGTTCTTCTGCTGGTGCGTCTTGCCAATCGTATCTGTCACCAGATGGGCATTGGTCTGAAACACGAACCTGATCACGATCTGCTGATGATACCGGATGCCCAGGTTGTTGGCCTCAAGCAACCGGACCTGGAAAAGGTGCAGCATTTTCTCATCACCACCCCGGAACTTTTTTCCTGATGAGACATACCCTGTTTATTCCCTTCTAGCTGCTGTCCATCTGTCCTGAACCAGACTGCCACTACCTCTTGAACCGGCAGGGTGTCGTGCGGTCTGGTATTATCTTTTTGTAACGATATCAACTGTATATGCTGATGGCTCCTTGTTGTCTCATGGTCGGCAGTCTTTTTGACTGTATGGCCACAGGGCTGATACCAGACCCTGGTGGACAGGACCTGTTGACCCGGTTTGTCCGTCTGTCCAGCGATGACCATGTACAGCTGCTCAGCTTCCGTAACCGCTGCATCGTTCCGTTTCTGAGCATTCCATTGACGTCGGTATTAAAAGTCTTTACAGTGACGCAGCCCGTATTTTCCTCCCTGACCCCTTCGAGGTTCATCCATGAGTGATTTTGATATCAAGGCCACACTCTTTGCTTTTGACCAGTTGAGTGATACCTATCTGCGCGCTGAGGTGGAAGCCGCCCTGGCGCATCAGCAAGAGTTGACCCCGCACCTGATTACCGTCATTGAGAGTGTGGCGAACAATCCCCTGCTCTACTCGCTGGAGCAACGTAATGCGCATACGTACGCCGCATCCCTGCTTTCCCATTTTGGTGAACCGGATGCACACCTGGTGTTGATCCGCGCTTTTTCCATACCAGAAGAGCAGTTAGTTGATATCTGGGGCGACATGACCACTGAAACGTTGCCGACCATGCTTTATCGTACAAGCGGTGATTCCATGGAGGCGATTAAGGAGCTGGTGGCCAATCGGGAGGTTGATCAGTATGTGCGTTGTGCAGCAATGGAGGCCCTTTCCTACTGTGTTGCATTCCAGCCGGCCTGTCGTGACGAGGTGGTTCACTTTTTTCACGGCCTGTTCACCGGTGAGGAGGCTGCCCGAGACTCGTATTACTGGGCAAATATGGCAGCCACCCTTTGTGATCTGCACCCGGGCGATTCAATGGACATCCTGCGGCAGGCCCACGAAGCCGGCATTATCCATAAGGGCTTTATCTCGTGGGAAAATATTGAGGAAGCCGGTCGGAAAACCAGGGAACAGGCCCTGGCATCCCTGCAGGCCTGGGTGACATCCCGGATGCCTGTTGATGTGCACGCCTATATCTCCTGGTTTGCAGAGTTTCATCAGGAGGAACCTGAAGACCGTTTTACCCCCGCAGGCAGACCAGGCCCTGTAAAAAAGAAAGCATCACGCAAACCCAAATCAAAGGTTGCAAAAAAAACCGGTAAGAGAAGGTGATGATACTCGGCAGGTTGCGACTGCAAAGGAGTGTTGAAGAGGCCTGCACGTACACGGAGACCTCTCATTTTCTGATGTTGACGACCGGCGGCTGGAAAGAGCAGGATCAGGGGCTATTCTTTAAGCACAATGTGCAGGTTCCCTTCACGAACCTCTATGGCTGCAATACCATCGGCAAACCCTTTCCAAAAACCGGGGTCAGTCCCGAACTCCTGGACAAGATCGATATTCTTTAAGCCGCCGAGCCAGGCATTTGGCACGGGCACTCCCATCACTGAGATGCCCCTGAGGATGACTATCGGTCGTTCATTGCGAAAGGCAAGTTCAGCACCGGCCCGCACCTTGAGAGTTTTTCCACCCATAACCGGAAAATCCTGATCAATCGGGATCAGCAATTTGACGCTGACCAGATTGTCGGAAAAATCCACCACCATTCGACTGGCCAAATCGGTGTTCTGTGCGATCATACTGTTGATCTCCCGTTCGGTCAGCTGAATCTGTCGAGAAGCTCCCTCCTCACTGTACGGTTCCGGCTGCAGATCTTCGGTGGCTGGCTGATCTTTTACCCTCCCGCCCGGCAGTCGCTGTTCCCGGTCCATTGTCCATCCCAGTCGATCAAGTTTATGCTCTAAACGCTGTTCTTCACTTTTATTTAAGGTTACAGGTTTAAAGGGACCGGGAAAGAGCCAGCTCTTGATGATAAGGAGAGTTGCCGCCATGGTGAGCAGCATAGCCGCACCAACAATTGCTGCCACTTTGCCTGTGGAAAGCCCCTTTGTCTTTGGGGAACTGGTGGGTACCGGTGGTGCTTCCATTTTTATGCCTCCGGGCGGATGTGCTGTTGTTTTGACGAGCCGATCCGACGGTCGACTGGAGCATGCTGACAGTCGGGTCTGCCGGAACACAGGCGTTCATTGCCTTGTATCTGTTTGTCTGCACTGCTGGTTGTGGGGAACGATTGTCTGTATACACAGTACGGCATCCTGCATCAGAAGAGTGTCCCGTCCATCCGGCAGCGTTCGCTGATGTGAGAGTCGTGTTCGGAGTGTACCCGGAAAATACAGTCGCAGCAATAATGTCAGGCTGTCTGCCTGGCCGTTGTGAAAGCGGACTCAGGATATAAACAGGTATCTTGCTCCCTGTCATGTACAGAGGTGTCTGATAATTTGGTGGGTTTCATCAGATCTGTCCAGCTGTCCGGGAACCTGTTGCTCGTTTGTTGTTTGATAAAAAATCGGGATGTCGCCTGCAGCTGCCGGAAGAAACCTTGCTCATCTTCTGAGCAGTCGTTATGGTGCAGGTTGAGAGGTTTTCAAAGGAAAGTCTTCCAGGGCAAACCGATCCCGCCGGATCCTGCCTTTGGTGCGCGGTTTTTTTTTATAGCAGGAGGTCCTGCTTGCCGAATACGCCGGTATCGTTCATGGAAAAGGATAAAAAACCGAAATCTGCCCAAGCCATTTCCATAAGGATAGCCCTGCCGGCGCTTCTCACCATCGTCCTTTTTGTGACCGCCACCTTTATCATTATTCTGCCGACTCTCAAAAACAGTCTCCTTGATAAAAAACGAGAGATGTTGCGCGAGTTGAACACCATTGTCTGGGATACAGTGGCCTTTTATGAGAAGCAGGCCCGAGAGGGAATACTGAGTCGTGAACAGGCGCAGAAAGCCGTTTTAGGTATTATTGAGACCTTACGATACGGGCCGACGAATAAGGACTACTTCTGGGTCAATGACATGAACGGCCTTATTGTGGTTCATCCCTATCGCCCGGAACTGCAGGGAGAGATAGTTCCTGATGTGCGTTTTCCCATAGGCAAGAACCTGCTTGAGGAATTTGTCAAGGTGGTGCAAACGCAAGGTGCCGGCTACGTTGAGTACATGTTTCAGTGGCAGGATGATCCTGAGAAAATCGTGCCGAAACTCTCCTATGTCCGGGGCTTTAAACCCTGGGGATGGGTGATCGGTACCGGCATGTACATTGATGATGTCAACGTTGAAATCGGTCTGATCGCAAAACAGCTGAACGCTGTTGCCACCGCCATCCTCCTGCTGGTTTCTTTTCTTGCCCTCTATATCATCCGTCACTCTATCCTGGCCGATCGGGTGCGCAGGATCATCTGGGAGGAACGGGAACGTCTGTTGGTGGCACTGGAAGAGAGCGGTGAGCGGTTCCGGGCACTGGTTGAAACCACCAGCGACTGGATATGGGAGACGAACGTCGAGGGTGAGTATACCTACTGCAGCCCCAAGGTTAACGACCTTCTGGGTTTTCTGCCGGAAGAACTCATTGGTAAGCATCTGGTTGACCTTGTCTCTATTCAGGAGGTGGAGCGTACCAGCCGTATTTTTAAAAAACTGATGGAATCCCGTAAGCCCTTCAGCGGGTTTGAAACAGTTTGTCAGGCCAGGGACGGCCGTGTGATTGTCATTGAAAAAAACGGGGTACCGGTTTTCAACGACAGCGGTGAGCTGACAGGGTACCGTGGCGTTGCCCGTGATATTTCTGAACGAAAAAATGCCCTGGAAGCTTTGAGGAAAAGTCGGGACGATCTACGTGTCAGCCTGGAGGAGACCGTGAAATCTCTGGCCCTTGCCGCGGAAAAACGAGATCCCTATACCGCCGGTCATCAGGCCCGGGTCGATTACATAGCCTGCAGTATCGCCCGGGAGATCGGATTGTCGGAAGAGCGAATCGAGGGGTTGCACTTTGCGGCTTTGCTCCATGATATCGGAAAGATCAGTCTGCCTTCCGAGTATCTGGCCAAGCCTGCCCGTCTTTCCACTCAGGAACGGGCGATTATCAAGTGCCACAGTGAAGTGGGGTATGAAATTCTAAAAAACATCCCCTTTCCATGGCCGGTTGCGGAGATCGTCTATCAGCACCACGAACACCTCGACGGCTCAGGGTATCCCCGGGGACTGACAGACAGAGATATCCTGCTCGAGGCAAAGATCCTGACAGTGGCCGATGTGGTGGAAGCCATGAGTTCACATCGGCCCTATCGGCCTTCGCTGGGTCTGGAGACAGCCATAGAGGAGATTCGTTCCGGAAGGGGCGTACTGTATCATGCGGAGAGCGTGGATGCCTGCCTGCGCCTGATCGCTGAGAAAAAGATCGATCTGACCGCCTCTGCCTGGTAAGCCTGATCAACAGGTCCTGCGCAAAGAAGAATTTTTTCCTATCTCGTCTTCATCGGTACGTACTCGCATCCCATTGGTCCGCAGTATTCACCCACATACTGTGCCTGTGGCCGATAGAGGGCCGGCTTCCCCTGTGCATCGGCGAACTGTTCTTCAATAATATGCGCACACCACCCGGCCACCCGGGAGATGGCAAAAACAGGCGTCATGAGATCAGTTGGAATACCCATGAGATGGTAGACCGGCGCAGAGGCAAAGTCGACGTTTGGTAGGATGGTGGTTTTCCCCTGTTCTGCAAAAAGAGCCAGTGCCGCCTTTTCAATTCTTTCCGAGATTGCCGCCCATTTGGTGACCGTCTGTTTTTCCAGGCGTTTTCCCATTGTTTTGAGAAACGCCACCCGCGGGTCACCGGTCTTGTAGATGGCATGCCCCATACCCATAAGCCGATCACCCCGGCGTAACTGACCGGCCACCCACTGTTCAATATCCGGCTCATTCTCCAGTTTGATCAGCATCTCCATTACCTTGGTATTGGCACCTCCGTGCAGATTTCCGGAGAGTGCGCCCAGGGCTGCCGATACCCCGGCGTAGAGACTGGCGCGTGTGGAGACCACTTCACGGGCGGCAAAGGTCGAGGCGTTAAAGGTATGGTCAGCATGCAGGATCAGGCAGATATCGAGATCTCCGGCAGTGGCGGTATCTGGTTTTTTCCCCTGGAGCATCCAGAGAAAGTTGGCAGCATGGTCTAAATCGGGATCAGGCTCAAGTATCGGCTGCCCGGTGCGGATCCGGTGCCAGACAGCAACAAGACTTGGGAGCCGGGCAATCAGGCCGATGGAGCATTCCAGACAGATTCGGCGGTCAGGCTCATCACCCTCTTCCCGGTCTTTTGTCATGGACAGAAGAGGAACACTGGCTTGTAAGATATCCATGGGACGGGCATTCTTCGGCCACAGCCGCATGGAGTCAATCACATGGCCGGGAAGCGTACGCATCGCTTTGACCTGCTGCGTGAACAAGTCGAGTTGCTCTGGCGTCGGCAACGTGCCGAAGAGCAGCAGGTATGAGGTCTCCATAAATGTGGAGTACGCGACTAAATCTTCGATACGGTAGCCGCGATAGATAAGGATTCCTTTTTCACCGTCGATGAAACTGATGGCAGAATCAGCTACTGTCACTCCCCGCAGTCCGGTATTTTTCAGGCGTACTGTCTCTCTCATAGGTTGTTTCTCTGTTGTTGTGATAGGCTGTGCATCAGATGCGGGTGAATATGACTGGTTTTTTGGCTGGGCGGATAACTCTGTTTGCTGTTTTAATGTACTTCATCGCAACGGCTGTTCAGTCGGTTTTTTCGGATGTATCGTAACCGGCCTGTGCTGCGGGAGGCTCGGTTTTTTCCTTAACAGCACCTGGTATCGGCGTTGATTCGACCGGTTCAGGTTGCAGTGCTGACGGGTGTTCCGGCGTGGATGTATCGGGTTCAGAACGAAACAGCGGCCCGACTTCAGGCAGATAGTCTGCAAAGACATTGCCGTAAATCTCCCAGATGGTGGTGAACAGCGCAGCGATGATCGGACCGATGATAATACCCAGGATGCCGAACATGGTGATTCCGCCAAGGGTGCCGAACAGGATCAGGAGATCATGCAGTTCAGTATCTTTTCCCACCAGTCTCGGTCGGACGATGTTATCAAGGTTACCGGCTATCGCACCACAGAGAACGGCCAGAATCCCCACGCCGAGAAACTCTCCCTTCAGGGCCAGCAGGATCAGTGCCGGTCCCCAGATGATGGCCGTGCCGAAAGCGGGGATGATCGACAGGACAGCCATCATTGCCCCCCAGAAGACCGGTGCCTGAATACCTGCCAGCAGGAAGGCGAATCCGCAGACAGTTCCCTGGAGGGCACCGATGATCAATGTCCCTTTCAGCGTTGCTTTGGTAACCGAGGTGAACCGGTGCAGCAGTCTCTGCTCGTCACTGTCCTGCAGCGGCAGAAAGTAGAGTATCTTTTTCAGCAGCGTCTCCCCGATGGTGAGGAAATAGAACATTGCATAGAGCATGATGATGCTGCTGAACACGGCACCAACGGTCATTTTGGTGACTTCAGACAGACTGTTGATCAAAAAGGTGGAGACATTGCCGACCAGTAACCCTGCTTTTTCGATGATCAGGGTGCGATACGGTAAGATCTGCTCGTAGTAGGGGAGCTTCTGCATGTAGGTTGTGAGCGTGGTCGGCTCGTTGATAAAAGACTGCACCCAGGGCGTAATTGATTGGCTTACGCTGACGGCCTGCGCAACCACCACCCCGATAAAGAGAGATAACGGTATCAGAACAAGCAGAATGATACCGGCAATAATGAGGATCGAGGCGAGATTTGTCCGGTTGCCGAGCTTTTTGGTCAGCCAGCGATGCGTGGGGCTGAGGATGGCGGCAAAGAGAGCGGCCATGAACATGGGCATCAGAAACTGCCGGATCATGCCGAGAAAGAGGGCTGAGATGAGCAGTACAAGGAGAAGAAGTATGGTCTTATGCACCAGTTCCCGTTTCATGGATCTTTCAGCCTGGCGTGGAGGAGTTGTTGGAAAATGACTGTTTGTGTGCGTGCTTAAACCGTCATGGCCGCGGCCTGCACCAGGGTTGAGGTGAGCTTTGACAGATCATCCGGATCAATGATATACGACGGCATAAGATAGAGCAGACGACCAAAGGGGCGAACCCAGACCCCCTGATCGACAAAAAATCGCTGCAGTAAAGCCATGTTCACCGGTTTGTGGGTCTCGATGACACCAATGGCTCCCAGGACCCGTACATCTGCCACGGTTGGCAGCTCAATCGCCGGTGTCAGCTCGTCTTTTAACTGACGTTCAATGGCCAGAACCCGTTCCTGCCAGGGCGTTGTCAGCAGCAGCTGTGTGGAGGCGCAGGCAACCCGGCAGGCAAGGGCGTTGCCCATGAAGGTCGGTCCATGCATGAAAACGCCCGGCGCTGCTTCAGAGATGGCTGTGGCCACTTCGGTGGTGGCCATTGTGGCGGCCAGGGTCATGGTACCGCCGGTGATGGCTTTGCCCACGCACATGATGTCCGGGCTGATTCCGGCGTGTTCGGTGGCAAAGAAAACGCCGGTACGGCCAAAGCCGGTGGCTATTTCATCAAAAATCAGAAGTATCTCATACTGATCGCACAGCTGCCGTAAGCCGCGCAGGTATTCGGGATGATAGAACCACATGCCGCCCGCTCCCTGGACGATGGGTTCGATGATGACCGCTGCTATCTCATGATGGTGGCGGGCCAGCAGTTGTGCCATGGCTGTCAGGTCGTTCTTGTTCCAGGCGGCATCGAACCGGCATTGGGGGCGTGGTGCAAAGAGTTGACGAGGCAGTGCACCCTCAAACAGAGTATGCATGCCGGTAACCGGATCACAGACAGACATGGCATGAAAGGTGTCACCATGGTAGCCGCCGTGTACGGTTGCCAGCCGATACCGCTGCGGCCGCCCAACAGCCTGCTGGTATTGGAGGGCCATTTTTAACGCGACTTCAACACTGACGGAACCGGAATCGCAGAGAAACACCTTATCAAGAGGATCCGGTGTCAGTTCAATCAGCAGGCGGGCAAGATCAACGGCAGGGTCGTGGGTCAGGCCGCCGAACATCACGTGGGCCATGCGTTCGCTCTGTTCGCGGATGGCCTCCACCAACACCGGATGACCATACCCGTGAACAGCACACCACCATGAAGACATCCCATCGATTAATTCCTGGCCGGTATGCAGACGGATGCGCACGCCGGCAGCCGAGGTTACAGGGTAGACTGGCAGAGGATGGGTGGTGGAGGTGTAGGGATGCCAGAGATGGTTTCGGTCAAATTGGAGCAGGGAGTCGACATTCATAAAGCAGGTCTCTCAAAGGTAAAACCCATGGCTGCGAGCCGGTGCAGGTCGTCGGCAATCCCGGCACCGGTGGTGGTCAGGTAGTTACCGACAATGGCTCCGTTTGCTCCGGCAGCAAAGCAGCGATACTGGTCGTCGCCCAGCTGCTGCCGGCCGCCGGCCATGCGAATGACCGCATCAGGATTAATAAACCGGAACAGAGCCACTGTGGTCAGCACCTCTTCTGTTGACAACGGTACCAGCTCAGCCAAGGGTGTGCCGGCAATCGGGGTGAGGATGTTGATCGGGATTGATTTAACGCCAAGATCCCGCAATTCAAAGGCCATGTCAATCCGGTCAGCCATTGTTTCGCCCATCCCGAGAATACCGCCGGAGCAGAGCGACATGCCTGTTTCTTGAGCCAGGCGCAGGGTCTGGACCTTTTCTTCCCAGGTGTGGGTGGTGCAGACTTCTGGAAAGTAATTCTGTGAGGCCTCCAGGTTACAGTGATAGCGTCGGACACCGGCGGCGTACAGGGTGTCAGCGGTGTGCTGATCAAGAAACCCTGCGGAGGCGCAGAGCAGCATGGAGGTTGCCCCGGTCATTTGCCGGTAGAGCCGGGTCAGTGCGGCCAGGGTGTCAGCGGAAAGATGATGGCCGCTGGTCACCAGGGACAGGCGGTGGACACCGAAGTGGTCGTTGTCCAGTGCCTGGTGCATGGCCTCATCTTCGGCAATGACCTGGTAGGTGGTGATACCGGTGTGATGTCTGGCCGATTGTGCGCAGAAACGGCAGTTTTCCGTACAGTTGCCGCTTTTGGCATTGATGATCGAGCAAAGGTCGAAATGATCGCCCATAAAGTGACGACGCAGAGCATCAGCGGCTTGCCACAGATCCTGTTGATCTGCAGTGAGCAGGCTGAGGGCTGCCGGCCGGTCAATCGCTGTTCCGGCCAGGACGGCGTCTGAGATCTGTTGAACGGTGATATCCATAGAAGTTGCAGTTAATCCTGGTTGATGGTGACTCGGGGTGGGCCATTGACGATCATCTCGGCAATGGTCAACCTGACTCTCGGTACGCGGGCCTGCAGCTCGCCCAGCAATCTCATCTCCAGCCGGACCAGTCGCTGGAAAAGGGCTGTGCGTTCCATTGCCGGGGCATCGGTTGGCCAGGCATAGGTTTTGTTGACTATTTCCTGACACCGAAAACAACCGGGGAACCGGTGATGGCGGCCGTCGGGACTGGTCAGGGTTGCCGGTACACCGTGGGTCCGGCAGATCATCAGTCGATGGCTGTACAGTCTGCACAGCCCGCCTTCGTTCAGGGGGCACATGAGCTGCGGGCGTTCACCGCGGGCAAGCACGAGCCGGCTTTGACTGATATAGTCCTGTGCGCGCTGTATCACCCGGTCCAGCTGTTCTTTTGGCAAGTCTTTAAGCCCTTCCCACAGATAGGCCCATTCGCTGTAGGTATGGTGAAGGAAGTAGGAATCGCAGCAGTTATCGGAACATCCGGTACAGCTCAGGGAGATTTTTTCTGCGGTCTGATCATAGGCAGAAGCCATGGATTGGTAGATCGCAGCGATCTCACCGGAGAGCTCAGGAGGTAAACAGAGTTCATTCATAGGAGGTGATACTGTAATATAGGTCTACCCTAGGCAAAGGATTGTACCTGATAGGTGGAGATGGTCAGTTGTTCCGATCGCCAGGTCGTATCGGCTAAACCGGCCTTGCGGCAGAGATGGTCAAGAAATGTTGCCGCATCCGGGAGTTGCCGCCATACCTGGGGCAGGAAGGTGGCGCCGGTACCACCCGGCCCGTTGAGGATAACACCATCGATATCCGGCCGCAGCCGCTCAAGCAGTTCGTTCACATCGCGGTACACAAGCGGCTCAGGTGTGGTCAGCACCGAGACCTCAATGTGCAGGTCCGGCAACTCATCAACGGTCAGGGCGGCAAAACGCTGATCATGAAAGGCTGCGTTCAGTGCCTGGCGCTGCACACCCTGGATAATCGATTCCACTGCGGTCAGGCTGCCGATGCATCCCCGCAGGGCACCCTGTTTATGCAGGGTGACAAAGATACCGCGTTTTTCCTGGAGCGCCGGATCGGTCAGTTCCTTCTGAGAAACAGGAGAAGAGGGGGGTACCCCGAGATGGGTTTCGATCTGCTGACGGGCAAGTCGTATGAGCAGTTGGCCTTGTTGTTGTGTAAGCACGTACCTTCCTTGCATGAATGATATAAAAAACGTACCTCAGGGTACTGTCCCGTCCAGTCGGCACTGCTGTCTGCAACAACAGCTGGGCAACACGGTTTGCGGTAAAAGAGGGGACAGTTGCCACGGTCGTTCGACCCGGTGACGTTGAGTTTGTCTGTGTGCGCCGAGCCGTCCGATTTCCGGCTGGTGGAGATCGGTACAGAGTGGTCAGCGGGGTGGTGTCAGCCCTTTGAGGGACAGCTCACCAGAGGATTTGAAGGGCACTTCCCGTTTAAATCCGTGCACACCGATACGCACAACCCCCTTCAGCAGGTACGGAACCGGTTTGTCCTTGGTTGATGGTTTTCCGGCGGTGTGCAACAGGTCCGCCACCGAGGCAACCATATCAAGTACCGAGGCGTAGACCTCAACCGGTACAACTGTACTGCCAAAGGCAGGGACGGTCTGGCTGCTGTCACTGATGCCGTTGGCAAAGTGCCGTTTGTTGAGTTCCAGTGTGCAGTTGATACCGTGCAGGTCAAGGGGGACATCATTGGGGTTCATCACCCGCAGCTTAATCAGAAATATACCCTCCATGGCCCGGATATCCTGAATTCGGATGTCTGCCACGGAAATTTTCGGATCTTCCTTCAGGCCGTACAGCGCAGCGCAACCACTCAAAAACAGCAGCACGCACGCAATCAAAGGGAACATGAAGGCTTTCAAGTGCTGTTGAGAATAAGGCATAACCGCTCCCTTAAAGTAGAAAAATAACTGGTCCAGTTTTACCTAGGGGCATAAACAATGTCAACAGCTCTCTGGAAAAGTTCATCTTGTGGAGGAAACGGTGGTTGTTGAGTTGACGTTGCGCCGGGAAAGCGGTATCAATACCATCGTTTGCGGAGGGGTGCCGGAGTGGTTGAACGGGGCGGTCTCGAAAACCGTTGTGGGGGTGACTCCACCCAGGGTTCGAATCCCTGCCTCTCCGCCAACTTTCATTGATTATGGGAAGTTGTGAAGGTGTTTTAAGAAAACCCCACCTGCCGCCCAACATAAAAAGAATGCTTGAGCTTTTTCCGGATAAAATAAAAAACAGAGAAAGTTCAACGGCCTGCCCATCCTTTGTTATTGATTTGCTTTTTTGCTGACTCTTTTTTAACTCTTTAGTCCCTCCCGTTACCTTCCCACAGGTCACCAGCTCGTTGGACCGCTTTCAGATAATAGCGCCCTCTTGATACATTGCCATGAGCATGTCACCATCGATCTGTTACGCCATGGCGCGAGTTTGTCGCAAGTATTCCTCTGCTACTTGTCGGCATGGTGTTGCAGCCAACGCCGGCCTTGAGCGGTCAACCGATAGCGCTGGGTCGGGCTGCGCGGGGAAGCGGGTTGTGTGCGTTCGATCCATGCGCCTTCCAGGGCCGGGTTGAGGTAGTTGTTCCGAAACGTGGGGCGGTGGGACAAATCCAAAGCCTGCATCAAATCGTTGCTGCCCAGTTCGCCGCTTCCGATCGCCTGGATCAATGCCGCTACTTGGTCGGTTACTTGGTCGGTTACTTGGTCGGTGGACACGGCTTCGGCCACGGCATCGCGTAACGCACCCAGCATGAACTCAACAAAAGGGGTGGCATCCGCTTGGCTGTCGGCCACCGCAAGTACCCGGTAATAATCTTCCTGGCGATCACGGATCACTGTCTCCACCGGCAGATAGGCCAGCAGCGGCTTCCAGTTGCGGAGAATCAAGGTTTGCCACAACCGACCCATGCGGCCGTTGCCGTCGGCAAAGGGATGGATGAATTCGAACTCGTAGTGAAAAATGCAACTGGCCACCAGGGGATGCTCGTTGGTGTTTTTCAGCCATTCCAGCAGATCGGCCATCAGCTTGGGCACACGATCAGCAGGAGGAGCCATGTGGACCAACTGCTCGCCCCGGAAGATGCCGACCCCGCCGGATCGATAGTGACCCTTTTCATCCACCAGACCACGCATCAACAACGCATGCGCCGCCAACAGATCCTCCTCCACACCGGTGTTCCAGCCCTCCATAGCCTCGTAGGTCGCAAAGGCGTTTAGCACCTCCTGAATCTCGCGGGGATGTCCCAACACCCGTTTACCCTCAATCACAGCGGTCACCTGTTCAAGGGTAAGCGTGTTGTTCTCGATGGCCAGTGAGGCCTGGATGGTACGGATACGGTTTTCCCGGCGCAGGCGCGGAGCCAGCTTCTGTTCGGCCAGCACGGTGTAGCGCCCGATGGTTTCACTGATTTCGGCAACCAGATTCACTATCGCCGGTGTGATGGTGTAGGGCGGCTGATATTTCATGTTGCCCCTCTGGAGAGCTTGGCACCGCGAATTTCACGCTTGATCTCTTCCGTGCTTTCCGTGTCTTCCGTGGTTACAACCACCCGCGACAGGTCCAGCTCGCCCTTGAAGGCCTTCTGGCTCAGTGCGCCATAGAGGGTTTCCAGATCGGTCAGGCTTTGCTGATAGCGGGATTTGAGGGCTTCGACCTTTTCAACAATAGTGGCGAATTGGTTTTGGAGGTTGATGGGAGGGACTATAACTTGCATCTTTTCGAGGATTGACGAGTTAAGATTTTTCATCGTCACACCTTTTGCGTTACTTTCGAGATAGTCTTTAAGCGAAGTCCTATAAATCATGAATTGGAGCATAATAGGCAAATATTCACCTTTGACCCTAATGAACATGCTCCCAGTGCCACAAAGCAGCTTAGACTTATAACGAACCATAGCGCACCTGCCAATTTCGCCTCTTCTGGCTACAACGACATCATTCAATCTCAAATGATAAGCGGAAAGCTCTTTGAACTTCTCTTCGGTGATAGTTAGCGATTCATCAACGACTATTTCGCCATTTACCATGTGGCTTGGATTTACCAGAGGTATGCCATCAGAAATATAATCTTCTGCATGTAACAAACTTCCGAATGGGCCAATTCTGACGGTTGCAATGTTAGAAAGCGGCTTCTTATCCCATCCCTTTTCATTCCGCACGGGGTCGCCGAACATCTCCAGAAAAACGCTTTTGAGCAGGTCGTCGAGCGGCGGGAGGGGGATTGATATCTTTCCCAGATCCTCAAACGTGATTGCATCAAGTCCTGTTGTCTTTTTGCTGATGCGATCCATCTTGATTGAGCGCAGGTAATAATAAGCGTAAAGGTTGCTCACCTTCCTCTGGTCAATCACTTCCAAAGCACATATATGACTAACCATATATGCGTCTATGCCAAGTACTGCACGATGGTTGAGAGCAACGGAACCGCTACGTGGCAACAAGATGGAGCCTTTGTGAATTAGGTTTAGTCCCTCTCTTTTTGCAACTTCATCAGATACCTTTTGTTCGATTTCGACAAAATTATTGGAGAAATGGGCTCGGCCAAGATCCTTCATCTTGATAAATGGGGTACCTTCTCCGGAGAAGGCATCATCTCCCTTTGGTGCAGGCTTTCCGCCAATGATTCGAAAGAGTTGCTTTATCTGGGCTATTCTCATCCCACCATCTCCCTCAACTCCAGCAGTTCCCGCACAATCCCGCTCTCAACCCCATCCAACAACTTTCCGTGTTCTCCGTGCATTCCGTGGTGAACAAACAGAGCTGCTGATGGGCGCTCTGAATCAGCTGCGTAAAGGTACTGTTGTGCTTCATCCCACCATCCCCTTCAACTCCAGCAGTTCCCGCACAATCCCGCCTTCAACCCCATCCAACAACTTTCCGTGTTTTTCGTGCATTCCGTGGTGAACAAACAGAGCTGCTGATGGGCGCTCTGAATCAGCTGCGTAAAGGTACTATTGTGCTTCATTCCACCATCCCCTTCAACTCCAGCAGTTCCCGCACAATCCCGCTCTCAACCCCATCCAGCAACGTTCCGTGTTTTCCGTGCATTCCGTGGTGAACAAACTCCTCCCCAAGCTCCGCCATCAGCAATCGCTCCAATATCACCCCCGGCGCGTCATACTCCACCTCTTCAAATACCTCTTCTTTGTAGCGGGAGAGCGACAGGTCAAAGCCTTCGGCCTCAATATCAGATCGCGGCACACAAAACCATTTCGCGGTCCGGTCAATATCAATCTCGGGATTGCGCCCATGGAACCGGGCCACAATATTCTGCAAATCCCCATAGCCCTCCAGCTTGCTGCGCTTGTCATCCAGCGAATAGCCGTCGGCCTGCATCTCGTAGAACCAGACGTGTTCGGTGGCCGGTTGGGTCACCTTGTCTTTCGGTCCCCAGACCTTGGTGAAGAGCAGAATGGCGGTGCTGACCCCGGCATAGGGCTTGAATACGCCGCTGGGCATGGTGATGACGGCCTTCAAGTCGCAGCGCTCCAGCAGCAGCTTTCGCAGGGTCTTGAACGCGCGGCCGGAGCCGAACAGCACCCCTTGCGGCACAATGACGCAGGCAGTGCCGCCCTTTCTCAGCAGCCGGTAGATGTTTTCGACAAAGAGCAGCTCGGTCTTGGTAGTGGAGAGGCTCAGGCTTTCATTGATGTCGCCCTTGTCGATACTTCCGGTAAAGGGCGGGTTGGCCATGACAATGTCGTATTCGGCCTCCTCGTTGTAGCTCTTGGAGAGGGTGTCCTTGTAGTCGATGTTGGGCTCGTCGATGCCGTGCATCATCAGGTTCATCAGCCCCAGGCGCACCATGGTCTGATCGATGTCGTAACCGAAAAGGGAGGCTTGCAGGATGGTCTGGGCCTTTTCTGTCAGGCTCGCCGCCACCGAGGTGCGGACAAAGCCGTCCTCATCAGGCTGCAAGTCTTTTGAGCCGGCCTTTTTCGCCAGCTCGGTGACGATGTACTGGTAGGCTCCAAGCAAAAAGCCACCGGAACCGCAGGCCGGATCACCGATGCGGTGGCCCAATTGGGGCCGCACCAGATCGGCCATCAGTTTGATGATATGGCGCGGGGTGCGGAACTGGCCGTTCTTGCCGGCGGTGGCGATCTCGGACAGCAGCATCTCGTACACATCGCCCTGGATGTCCTGAAAGGCCTGGCCCTTCTCCCTGGAGTCCTGCTCCATGATCTCGAAGATCTCGTCAATGGTCTTCACCGCCTCCACCAGGAGTGCTGGTTTGGGAATGATGAACACGGCGTTTTTCATGTGGTGGGTGAAGTTGGACTCGGTACCGTTCATGTCCTTGAGGAAGGGGAAGACCTTGGTCTGCACATGCAAAAGCATCTCCTCGGCCTGCATGTGCTTGAATTCGCTCCAGCGCAGGGTGCGTCTTTTGATGGCATACTGTTCGGGGTTTTGCCGATCCCGGTACTCGGACGGAATCCACTGGCCCGCAAACCTGGAGGTATAGGGCTCGCCGATCCACTCGGCATCGGCCTGCTTTTTCTGATCCAGCTCATCAAGCCGTTTCATAAACAGCAGGTAGGTGATCTGCTCAATGGCGGTGAGCGGGTTGGAGATGCCGCCGGACCAGAATTTGTTCCAGAGCTGGTCGATCTTGCTTTTGAGTTCAGGGTTGTTTTGCAGCATGGTTCTATTCCTTTTTAACCACGGAAGACACGGACAACACGGTAGATTTGTTTTTTACCACGGAAGGCACGGACGACACGGAAAAGAGAGTTTATTTTTGTCTGTGTGTTCGGTGTATTCCGTGGTTCATAAAATCAGTTGTTCTGCAACCTGGGTAGATTTGTTTTTTACCACGGAAGACACGGACGACACGGAAACAAGAACTCGTTTCATCCGTGTCTTCTGTGTTTTCCGTGGTTAAAATAATTTTGTCGTGGTTCATAAAATCAGTCTTTCGATCTGTGCCATTGGGTGGCTGCCGAAGTTGACCAGCAGGCCAAGTCTCAGATTCGTTGCTTTCAGGTAGTTCAACACCTGTGCTTTGTGTTCCGGTGCGATGGTTTTAACGGCTTTCAGCTCGACAATGACTCGCTCAAAGCAGATCAGATCAGGTTTGTACGTCTGACGCAACCTTGTGCCTTTGTAGTTCAGCCGCAATTCCGGTTGCGATACAAACGGGATGCCTCTTAAAATAAGCTCCTTTTCGAGACATTCCTGATAGACCGGCTCCAGGAAACCAGAGCCCATCTCTCGGTAAACATCGAAGATCGCACCGCGTATGGCAAAGGTCTCTTCCTCAAAAAGCAACTGACTCATTTCCGTGTTATCCGTGTTTTCCGGGGTTCATATTTTTTACCACGGAAGGCACGGAGAGCACGGAAAAAGAATTTGTTATCGTCCGTGTTTTTCTGTGCATTCCGTGGTTCAATTTAGTCATTTCCTTCCAGTTGCTTGACGTTTCTATCTGCAAGCAGGAGTTTCATCTGGTGTATGGCGGTCTGGTTCAGAATTTTCAGGCGCTCGGCCTGGGGCAGCCCCTGGTGAATGAAATGGGCATTCAGGGTTTCGAGGTTGGCCAGACAGACAAGCTGGGAGACATTGGCTTTGTCGCGGATATTGCCTTTGTAGTTTGGGTTTTCATCCCGCCACTGCTTCGCGGTTTTGCCGAACAGAGCCATATTGAGCAGATCCGCTTCGCTGGCATAGATGAAATTGATCTGCTGAGGCGATAGCTCGGGCGGGATCAGGTTCGTCTTGATGGCATCGGTGTGGATGCGGTAATTGATTTTTGTCAGGTTGCGACGGATATCCCAACCGAGCTGCTGAAGTTCCTGCTCCTTGAGACGCTGAAACTCCTTGATCAGGTAAAGTTTGAATTGAGGAGATATCCACGAAGCAAATTCAAAGGCAATGTCTTTGTGGGCGTAGGTTCCACCATAGCGTCCGGCCTTGGCGATGATCCCAATCGAGCCAGTCTTTTCAACCCATTGTTTAACCGACAAAACAAAACGGTTCAGGCCCGCTTGGCTTTTAATTCCCTCGAATTCGGGGGAATTAAAACCGGGGTTGTAGATTTCCTCCCAAATACCCAGAAACTCTATGGTGTTTTTGTTTCGAAGCCATTTCTCAATCAGTGCCAGTCCGTTTTCGATATCGCGCACCATGTCGGTCAACGAAATATAATCCTGCTTGTTTTCTTGCAGAACGGTAATCTGACTGCCTTGTACGGATATTTTTTGTTTTTTCCCGTTCACTTCATCCCTCCTGCCAAATTCCAACAGAACCGGTTTTCAAATATGGCGAATTAGCCGTAATTGGGCTCAGGCTTCCCGACCATTTTCGTGACGCTGGGGAAATGGTCGCTTCTATCCTTTCCGTGCTTTTCGTGTTTTCCGTGGTTCATATTCATCAAGCCGCCAGTCGCTCGGTGAGCTGCACGATTTCGTTGATCTCCGCCGGGCTGAACACACCGCGAATACCCTGTGGGTGAATGACTGTAAACGGCGCATTGATGAGGTCTTTCTTCTCCACCTTCTCGCGTTCGATGATGAAGCCTTTGAGCAGGTTTAAAAATTCCAGCTGACGGCTGGAGAGATTTGTGTGCTGCCGGATGAACTGGTCAAACGTCTCGCTGACCGTTTCCGGGAAACTCTTCAGAATCTCAATGCCGAGGATGTGGCGGATGAACTGGATGAAGTGGGCCTTGCGGATATTGTAGACACGGCGCAGCAGATCTTCGGTGATGTGCGGGTGTTCGGCATGGAGCAGCTCAGCCAGAGCAGCGGCCTCGCCTGGTGAAACCTCTTCACCGTTCTTGATCTTCTGCAGGATGGGATTGCGCGTGGTCAGCTTCGCGATCATGGTCTCGACCATCTCGCGGTAGCGGCTGATGCTGACCGATTCGTGCTGGGGGCCGAACTCGACCATTTCTTTGCAGTGAATTGCATCTTGCAGGTCAAGGTGCATCGGACCTGGGAGGGGCTGTTGCTCGCGGAATTTCATCAGTGGGCCCAGGCGACTGTTCAGCTCGTCAAGGGCGTCTTCCAGCTCATTGGCATCTGTTTTGTCCCAGTAGTGGTTGCTCTGGGCGGTACGAATCAAATCCTCTTCGGCTTGAACAAAGTTGATCGACAGCGGCAGTTCACTGATCTGCTCAACAATACCGTCCTTGAGGGCTGCCGCTTTTTCCTTTTCCTTGCCGAGTCGGGCAAGTGAGTATTCCAACAGGTCACGGTCGAAACGCATGGCCTTGAAGTCAGCCTCGGAGACAGTGCGGAACAGGGGCTTGATCTTGCTGCGCAGAAACTCCAGCCGCTGGTGGTTCAGGGTGATCCAGAAGTTTTTCTCATCGAGTTGGGCGAGTACGGCGGCGGCCTCCTTGATGATGACGGAGCTTTGCGGCAGCCGGCTGATCTGCCGGCGCACCTTGATACTTTCGCGCTCGGCAATCTGCGTCTGCGCAAGGTCGATGGCCTTTTCGATTTTATCCAGCCGCAAGCCCACCAGGCGTACCGGCAGAGGCAGCTGGGGCTTGAGTTCCTTGCCCTTGGGTTGCAGCTTGAAGTACTCGAAGTTGTCCCAGCAATCGAGGATGAGAAACACATCCTTTTCTGTACACCAGGGCTTGGGCTTGCTGGACTCCAACAGGCGCGTGCCGCGCCCGATCATCTGCCAGAATTTGGTGTAGGAGTAGACCGGCTTGGCAAAGACCAGATTGACGATTTCCCGCACGTCGATGCCGGTGTCAAGCATGTCAACACTGATGGCAATGCGGGGCATGTCGTTGTTGGTGAACTGGTCGAGGAGGCCGCCCTTGCCGTAGACACGCGGGTCGTCCGACACCAGCACCTTGGCCAGCTCGCCTTTGTATTGCGGGAAGAGCTTGTCAAAGATCTCTTCCATGCGCCGGGCATGGGCCATGGACGAGCAGAAGAAGATGGTCTTGCCGGGCAGCACGCCGCTGTCGTCCTTGATGCACTCTTCCATGAACTCTTTGACGATGAGAGTGTTGGTGCCCTTGTTGATGACCTGTTTTTCGAGCTGCGAACCCTCGAAGTTGATCTCCTCAATCTCTTTGCCTTCCAGCAGCAGCTTTTTCTGATCTTCCAGCGAGATGGTGCGCTTGCTGATCCCCTCCATCTGGAAGCGGGTCTGGATCTTCATCACCTGGAAGCTGCACAGGTAGGGCGGCAGGTTGTTGACCGCCTCCTCAAAGGTATAGGCAAAGGTGGGCAGGCCGTCTTCGCAGTGAAAGAGCTGAAAGGTGTTGTGGTCGATGATATCGGTGGGCGTGGCGGTCAGGCCCAGAGTAATGGTCTTGAAGTAGTTGAGGACCTCGCCGTAGGTGTTGTAGATGGAGCGGTGGCTCTCATCAACCACGATGAAATCGAAAAAGTGCGGCGACAACTGCTGCGACTCGTCCCGGATGATGTTGAGCATGGTGGGATAGGTCGAAACGTAGATGCGGCGGTCTTTGGCGATGAGTTTTTCGCCCACATTGGGCCAGCGTGGCTCGTGGGGCAGATGTTCCTTGAAGGCGGCCAGTGCCTGCTCACGCAGGGCGATGCGGTCAACGAGGAACAGGACCTTTTCCGTATGCCCGGCACGCATCAGGGCATCGACCAGGGCGATAGAGGTGCGGGTCTTGCCAGTGCCGGTGGCCATCACCAAAAGGAAGTCGCGTCTCTTCTGTTCTATACCTTCCAGCACAGCGCGAATGGCGCGGATCTGATAGTCACGGCCCGCTATGGCGGTATTGATCAGCTCCTGGGTCAGGGGCTTGCGGTTGCGGCGGATATATTGAAAGCGCTCAAGGTCATCACGGGTCGGGAAGCCGACGATCTTGCGCGGCGGGTAGGTGCCGAGATCCCAGAAATAATGCTCATGGCCGTTGGTGTAGAAACAGAACGGCAGTTCGCCGCCCAGTTGTTTCCGGATGTTGTAACAGTATTGCTTGGCCTGTTCGCGGCCAAGGGCCGGATCCTTACTGGTCTTCTTGGCCTCGACCACGGCCAGGGGCTTGCCGTTTTTTCCCAGTAGCACGTAATCACTGAACTGATGGCCGGCATAGGGGGATGGGGGTTCGGCGGTCGTCAACGCGGGTGCATCGACCAGGATGTCGAACTCCTGAATGACCAGAGTTGGGTTGGTCACATCCCAACCTGCCTGGGTTAATTGCCGATCAATGAGTTCTGAACGGGTTTGTGCCTCCGATTTTGTCATAGGTGTGGCGATCCTTGGGCATTATCACGTATTTTCAGCAGGTTTACATCCCAATCGGTTGCACCTTATACCCCTGTCTGATGTTTCGCGACAAAAAAGTCAAGCAAATCAAGTCAATCTCTCATCTGTTGACTGAAGCATGGATATCATGAGCAATAATGGTCACTTTTCCTAAGGTGTTGAGCCTGACTGCGTCCACTAAAACCGGCAACCGGTTGTAGTTGCTGTTTCGCTGTCAATGGCCTTTACCTGCAGGGTGAAAAAATCATTGTAAGGTACACAGAATGACGATAGCTTAAACTGTTTTTTTAATAAATAAAGCCGTCACCAACTTGGAGGACTGTTTTTCATAAATTTTGCAGTGGAACAGGGTGGAGATATGGCATTGTACCCGGCAGCCCGAGATACGGGTGGTTTAAGTGGCCGGATCGCCGGCGCGATTTAGGCGTGGCCTGTCGGTTGAAGTGAAACAACACATGAGCGAATAAAGTGGACCCTATGGAACTGTCAGTTGTTCTTCCGGAAGATATTGATGAGGTGGTTGCCGGCTACAAGGACTGCTGGCCGTTGATCCCCATGCTGCACGGGCGGCTTGCCCAAATGGCCGATAAAGCGGCCATCAGGACCTGTGCAAAACGTTTGGACATGTTGAGCAGGCAAAACGGCAGGTTGGGTGTACGTTTTGACCATGAGCTGGAGGCGGAGGTCTTTCAGGATTACCTGATCTACATGTATCGCCCGCGGGGATTCAGCCTGGTCCGACAGCTCTACAACCGTAAAGTTTACCCTGAAAAGAGCCTGGAACAAGAGCTGCTGGCCGGTATGGTGCAGGCCCGTTTCTCTGTCTTCTGGATCGGTGTGCTGCATCCTGAGAAGGGGTGCAGTGCTCTTGATATCATCAGCGGTGAGCAGCTGTTCATCTTAGATCAGACACTGACACAACAGGAGGCAACCGGTCTTTTGGCTGCATTTCGGGTTTTCCCCTTCCGAGGCGTTTGGGCGCATACCGGTGCCAACATGGTGCTGGGGAAAGTTGAGGACACCGCCGGGTTGCAGCCCATGGGTCGCATCTTAAACGATCAGCAGGAGCGTGAGCTCAATGAGGAGAATGTGCGACGATGGCGCACACTGCTTGCCGGGCAGCAGTAAAACGATTTTTTTGTTGACGCTGACATGACCGGCAGGGAGGTGAAAACCCAGGAGATCGTCTGATGATCTTCAGTGCGCCTGCCCTGCGGTTCATTGTGTCTGCCGGGGGATGGTTCTATCCCACCAGACGGCTCAACCTTCAGACAAATAGACCGGTTGAGCCATCCGGCAAGACCTGTTCTGCTGCTGCGGAGCGTTGGTATCAATTGCTGCCGGCTGTGGGTTGTTCGGTTGAATCTTCCGGCGTCAGGGTAAAGATGCCGGCCTTGACTTCCTGTTCAATTTCCACCAGGGCACGGCGCATCTGTTTGAGAGCCTGGCGGATACGGTTTTCATTTTCCACAAGAGCCAGGCGTAAAAAGCCGTCACCTTCCTCCCCGAATCCTGCCCCCGGAGCCACCGCCACATTGGCACGGTTCATCATCTCTACCGAGAAGCGGATGGAGCCCATCTGAATAAACGGTTCCGGAATCTTCACCCAGACAAACATGCCTGCTTTAGGTTTTTCCACCTCCCAGCCCATGCGGACCAGACCTTCGCAGAGGGCATCCCGCCGTTTTTGATAGATGGCCACCTGCTCGAGAATGGTGTCGTCGCAGTCCCGCATGGCGACAATTCCGGCCACCTGGATCGGTGAAAAGATGCCGTAGTCGTAGTACCCTTTGATTTTACCGAGTCCACCGACCATCTCCGTATTCCCCACGCAGTAGCCCAGCCGCCATCCGGCCATATTGTACGACTTGGAAAAGGAACCGAATTCAACCCCCACATCAAGTGCCCCCGGCACCTCCAGCAGTGAGGGGGCAACCTCATCATCATAGATAATCTGGCCGTAGGCAAAGTCGTTGATCACCATGAAGTTGTACCGTTTGGCCAGCTTAATCATTTCGCTGAAGAAGTCCCTGCTGGCCAGGGTACCGGTGGGGTTGTGCGGATAGTTGAGCATGACCAGTTTGGGCTGCGGATAGAGAGACCGGCACATGGCGCTGATCTGTCGCAGAAAATCCTCCTCTGAGCCAAGCGGAAATCGTATAACGCTGGCACCGGCAATGACTGCTGCGTACACATGAATGGGGAAAAAGGGCGTCGGTACCAGGACGGTATCCCCGGTACCCAGCAGGGCAAGGCAGAGGTGGGAAATGCCCTCTTTGGAGCCGATGGTACAGATGACATCATCTTCTCCGGTGAGCTCCACATCATACTTGCGCTTGTAGTAAAGGGCTATTTCCCGTTTAAGGTTTTTCATGCCGCCGGCGGCGGGATAGCGGTGGGTTTTCGGGTCAACCGCCACCTCACACAGTTTTTCCGTGACCTTGTCGGGGGTGGGGTCCATGGGGTTGCCCATGCCGAGATCGATCACATCAATACCTTGCCATCGCTTTTCCATCTTGATCTTGTTGATGATGCCGAAAAGGTAGGGCGGCAGCTGGTTCATCCGTTCTGCAAAACGAATAGGGGACTGTGATGTCTGCATAGTTGTTTCCTCGAAAAGAGATGGTAAAGGGCCAGGGACCAATCGACAGGTTTTGTTGTGAGCAAACAAAAAAAGCCTGAACCGTTCCGGTTCAGGCTTGCATGCAACGCCATGAACCGGAATGCCAGTCCATGGTGAGCCGTTTTTCTGCTATGGTTAAGCAGCAGGCGGTCGCCAGGGAACTGGAGCTATCGCCGCTGCTGCTGCTATGGAGTATTGCATGACAATGAGTACACTGGTTGATAGTTATAGAAACGTATAGATGATTATGTAGTGTGATCGCGAGCTTTTGTCAACTCTGTTACTACGCATGAAGTATGTCGGTTATACAGATGTACAGGTAATCGGTTTCGGGCCGTACACTCCAGGCATTTGCCGGATCATATCTCTGTTGTACATATCCTGCCGACCGCCGGGTTTTCACGGAGACCCGGCGGTCGGCAGGGCCTGTGCACAGTCCGACTTCTGCCGGAATACGCTGTCTTCGATGTTGCAGATCTGTCTCCTGTTTTTAACGATACGTTTATCCCGGCAGTGCAGAACTGTCGATCAGAGCACAATCAGGCTGTCTGTTAAGCCGCTGCCGGCGGACCGAAAAGTCTGTCGGTCAGTTTGACATACCAGGCAGCTGATTGAACCTGAATGATGTAGGCCATGGCAACCACCAGGGCTGCCTCAGCGCCGAGGGCGCCAAAGGCGTTGATGGCCACAGCCAGGGCAATGGACAGGTTACGCATCACCGTACCGTAGACCATGGCAATGGCATCGCCGCGTGGTAGCAGCATTCGGGCAACCACAGTGCTTACAGCATAATTGACGCTGTAGATCAGAACAAGGGGAACAAGAATCTGGAGAAGAATGTGTGGTGAGGCTATCACGGTTCTTGCCTGCAGGGCCAGAGCAATGAAAACGATCCCCAGCACTCCCAGGGTTGACAGTCCGGGGAAGCGCGGTGCAAAACGTTCGGCAAACCCCTTCGGGCCGTAGCGGGAGACGAGATACCGCTGGGTGGCATATCCCAGGGCCATGGGCAGAAAAACAATAAGCCCGATCTGCGTAAAGACGCCGGCCATATTCATGGTGACAGTGGCTCCCAGCAGGACTTTGACATATATCGGAGTGAGCAATGAGCCAAGGGTAAGGCCGATCACCGTCATCTTGACGGCAGCAGCCACGTTGCCTTTGGCAAATCCGGTCCAGGAGATGGTCATGCCACTGGTTGGAACCAGACCAGCCAGCAGCAGCCCAAGCATCATGTACGGATGTTCACGGAAAAAGATCCAGCCCACACCAAAGGCCAGGAAGGGGATGAGTGCAAAGTTCACCAGTTGGGTGATTGTCTGGGCACGGATGTCACCACCGGAAAAGACATCCCTGATTTTGAGGGTAACCATCATGGGGTAGACCATGAGAAAGGTGAACGGAACAATCAGACTTTTCAACCACATCATATCGCCTGCAGCACCACAGATAAAACCAAGGATCATGGTTGTCGGGATAGCCAGGATGAGATTTTTGGTCAAAAATTGCAGGATCTTCCACATCGATTGCCCCTCCTTGACAGATGTCTTGCTTTTTTTCTCGTCTTTATGCGTTTGACGACCGGCCGGATGTAGACGTGTGTGGCTGTTGATTTCTGTATCCCGGCAGTCTGTTGTTCTCCACTTTGGATGTATCAAGAATCAGGCCAGCATGCATCTCACTATAGAGATGATTGCGTCTTGGTGCTACCTCATCGTGTGGAGGATCGATTTTTGCAACAGCATACAGATGGGTGAATGCCAGCACTGTTGGATGGTAACCGATGAAGTCTGCCGGCACAGAATGGTGGAAGACGGATGTTCCTTGTTTTTTCTGCCCCGGCTGTGAACGCGGTTGATTTTCATTTTCATAGATAGTAACTTTTCTTAAGTTGTATGAAGCGCGACGATTTGATTTTTCTATCTGCACTTATATCCAAGGAGGAAGCGTATGGCTGATAGTCCTGCGATTGGTTGTGCCCGCCCGACCGGAGGTCTGGTAGGTCAACCACATGAAACAGAAGAACAACAGACAGCACCACCAGTAAAGGAGGAAAAAAAGATGATTCAGGTAGGAAAGCCAGCCCCTGATTTTGCGGCTCCCGCATATCATAAGGGCCAGTTCACCTCATTTAAACTTTCTGATCACTTGGGAAAATGGATTGTCCTGTGCTTTTATCCAGGTGATTTCACTTTTGTTTGAGCAACCGAAATATCGGCGGTCGCCGATCATTATCCGAAGTTTCAAGAACTTGGTGTTGAAGTGTTTTCCGTGAGTGTGGACAGCGTTTTTGTTCACAAGATGTGGGATGACCACGAACTGTCTAAAATGGTCACCGGAGGTATTCCTTTCCCCATGCTTTCCGATGGTGGAGGCAAGGTTGGGGAAGCGTATGGCGTGTACGACCCGGACGCCGGCGTGGAAAACCGCGGTCGATTCATCATCGATCCCGACGGCATTATCCAGGGGTATGAAGTGCTGAGTCCACCGGTGGGCCGATATGTGGCCGAGACCATACGCCAGATACAGGCCTTTCAACTTGTACGGGCAACTAAGGGCGCTGAAGCAACTCCCTCAGGTTGGAAGCCGGGCAAGCTCACCCTCAAGCCGGGTCCGGATTTAGTCGGTAAGGTTTGGGAGGTCTGGAAAGTCAGCATGGAATCCGAGTAACTCTCATCTTTTCGTCGCGTTTACCCGTACGGGGCAAGACGGTTCCACGACAAATGGAGCTGTTTGCCCCGTTTTTTGTTGGATATATGCTTCTCAAAAATTATCGTTATATGGCTGTAAGCGTCTTATAAACTGCGAAGAAGGTCTGCCTGGTTCAGGTCATTCTCAGGCGAACTTCTTGCGGACAGGAAGGATACTGCGCAACGGTTGTGTGGGAGAGTGTGCAACAGATCTGTGCATTGTCCACAGCATCCGGTGAACAGAAGACGTTCATTGGGACAAGCGCAGTGGACCTGTTCTGTTGCCATGTTCCCCTTGGCATGCCTGGAAGGTGTACCCTTCCGGTATAGAGGTCTCTCCTGCCTGCTGTTGCCTACAGGGTGTTGCCGATTCTTCCACCCATGTCGGCGCTGTTTGTGCAGCAGGATGCCTCAGGAGAGTGTGTTGCAGGAAAAAAATTAAGAATCATTGCAACCTGACAGGATACTTGCAGTACAAGAGAACAATTATTCACTGTCGGGCGGGGTGCCGGTGTTGAACCGATACCTCTCAACTTCTCCTGACAACCGGGAAGAAAAAAATTATCGATCACAGGAACTGTTATGTCATTGACAACCAGTATCCAGGATGCCGGAGCCGTTATTCTTGTTGATAATGCAGGCCTGCCTGGATTTGCAACCGAGCATGGCTTTGCCCTTTGGGTGGAGGCAGACGGTATGCGTCTTCTTTTTGATACCGGACAGGGCGGTGTCTTGTCTGCCAATGCCAGGCGTGCAGGCGTCCGTTTGGCTTTGCTCGATCATCTCGTGCTCAGCCATGGCCACTACGATCACACCGGCGGCCTGGAAGAGGTCTTGCACCAGAGTCATAATTGTATGCTGCACTGTCACCCAGGTGCGGTCTCTCCCCGCTACGCTATCCGCAATCATGATGTCCGATCTGTTCAGATGCCGCGTGAGGTCATGACGGTGTTGGATCGGTTTCCGCAGGAGCAGCTTCATTGGGTACAGCGGCCTGTCCTCTTGAACAAGGCAGTCGGGCTTACCGGTCCCATTGCCCGCAAGACGGTTTTTGAGGGAAGTTCAGGCCCTTTTTTTCTTGATCAGTCCGGGCATCGACCGGATCTGTTTGATGATGATCTTGCCCTCTGGATACGGACAGACAGGGGGCTGGTTGTCTGTGTGGGCTGTGCTCATGCCGGTTTGATCAATACATTGATGCAGGCACAGCGGCAGAATGATGGGATGCGTATCTACGCGGTAATCGGTGGTTTCCATCTGGTCAATGCGGATCGCAGCAGGATCGATCTGACGGTCCAGGCCTTGCAGCGGTTTGCACCGGATCTCATTGTTCCCTGCCATTGCACAGGTGCGGATGCAGTGGCAGCACTGCGCCAGGCCTTCGGTGACCGGTGCCGACCCGGTGCGGCGGGCATGACATTTCAGTTGACCGGAGCGGCATCATGAACCGCTGCACATCTTTTAGTTTTTAGAGTTTAGAGGTTTGATGCGTCTGCTGTTTTTACACGCCCTAACCACGCTGCATTCTGATCAGCGTCCGCGACCTTGCGCGTGCGGGGCGCTGATTTCCGGAAGCCTGCCCTGACGGTACAGGGTAAGAGCGTCGGCAACGCCTGTCGCTGTTGTCGCAAAAATTTTGATCCCGGCAGTCCGCAGTACCTGAAACGCCTTTGGTCCGCACTGACCGGTGATCACTGCCTGGGCACCAGATCGTACCAGGGATTCCGCTGATTGAATACCGGCACCGTGTGCAGCTTCACGGTTTTTATTCTCATGCATGGCAAAGGTATCGTCGTCCAGATTGTAGATGAGGAATCCGAAACATCTCCCAAAGCGGGGATCTATGGCTGCGCTCATATCGGTCCCTGCAACTGTAAATGCGATTTTCATGTTTGCCTCCTGTTATGCTTGTTTGCGGCTGAAAGACCAGGTGTTCACCATCCTTCCGTGATGCTGAGCTGACAGCACCGTAGACGGGTTGATGAACACCTGTGCAGAGAGAGCCTTTATGCAGCCGATTGTTCCTGGTTCAGAAGTGCCAGGCGCTGATTCACAGCATCCAGCCTTGTCTGCAGATGTTCAGCCTGCAGTTTGAGCGCCTGCCTTTGCTCGCCGGCATCAGCTTCAAAAGAGGCCATACCGCTGCCCAGGCCTTGTCCCCAGCCGGGACCCAGGCCCCAACCGCGAAAAGCTCTCTGGGCAGACGATCTGCGGCAGAATGCACGGCCTCCGCCGGCAAATCTGCGACCTCTGCCGGTCCGCATGCCGCCTCCTCTCCCCGGGCCTCCACGCAGTTGGCCCGGAGTGTACTCCAGCACGCCTGTACCGCCGCAAAATCCTGCTCCCCGTCCAGTCATTGATCCCTTTCCCAAAGGTCCTGATCCATCTCTTCCCGGCATATCGTTTCCTCCTTGCCTTGGCATAATGTTGCCTGCCCTGAGCGGAGTCGTTTTACAAGATCAGAGACAGCCTTGGGCAGAAAATCTCCTCACCGCGATCAATGCTGCACGAGCCGCATCCCTCGAGGTGACGGTCTGTTTTGTATATAACCAAGCAAATACAATGCCATGTTGACGGCAGCGCTGATATCTATATATAGTATTGATTTTATACTATTTATTTTTTGTGGGTGAGTGTGAGTATGGATACAGGTGCGGATGTGCGACGGTACAGTTGCTGGTTTAGTCGCTTTTCTGCACTGTTGATGGTGTCGTTACGGTGTGTTGCAACAGTATCCTGGAGCAAAGCCGGACAAAGTCTTTTTATTGGGAAAGGTGAGGTGTGGACATGTTCAGGCCGATAAACGGGAGTGTGGCGGTTTTGGTGAAGAGGAGTATCGACAGGCGGCCTCTGCCGTGAATAAGAAATAGAAAGGGCCGGTACTTCCCTGGACCTGCAAGATATCGCACGTCGGGAAGTCCGGCCCCGGTCAGAATCCGGTCTGGTTAGTTGTTGACAGTCACCCGTCGCTTTTCCTTATTCACATATTTGAAGAAGATCGGGAACGCGACGAAAAACGCTACACATATCAGGTACTCGATACCTTTGATATGGGAGTAGAAGTCGACCAGGGTATGCATGGGTTTCAGCATGCCCGTTGCCATCATGTACTGTCGTGCCAGCTCACCGACTTGCCAGTTAACCTGGTGGAGAGCACCGACAAAGGCCGCTACTACCCAGAGCATGACCAGGGTACCGAATGCCATCATGATTGTGGTGACCCGTTTAGAACTTTTTACCGTAGACATGAGTATACTCCTTTCCTTCTATGATTATGCTGCACATCAGAGACCGACAATGGTGCTGATGTATCCTTTGATCAGATTGCCTATGCCGCCGCTTGCCAGCCCGCCGATGAGACAGGCAGTGGCCCAGAGACCAATCAACCCTGCCATGGCCATGATAATCCGTACCGTGAACTTGGAAGTTTCCTGCCCGAGATCAACCTTAGCCTCATTCTTGTTAACGATCTGTGTAGTCATGGTGTCCTCCTTGAGTGGCTGTTTTGCCGAGTGTTCGTTGTTTTGCCTGGGTAGTTGCACCTGCAGTGCCAGTCTTGAACCTCTTGTGGCGGGAAAACGTGTATCCTTGTAACACCATGAAATAATTACATATAAAATTTTATCTTCGCGATATTGCCGCCTTGCGTCGGTGCAACGGTAGTGTTGTGGTGATCTGTGGCGGCCACAGCAGTGCTGCAAAACAGTGGTAAAAGTGTGGTGACTGTGGTGCTGGGGTGTGGTGAAGTATTGCAGACAGGTTGTAGGGTGGGGAAAAGCGTGGTGTGTACCGGACCATGCACCTGTGGATGGTGTGGTAACTGCTGAGGATAGGGGAGATTCAGGACGATATGGTGTGGCAGGGTAGATCCAGTGTGATGTGGCTTGCCCGGGTTGTGTCCTCTGGGATGAGTGATGCGCCATGTAGGTGCAACAGATGTGCGCAGAAGGCTGAGGTTGGCCAGACTGCATCAGCAGGATCTTCGTGCCAGGAGGAGGCGCTGTTTGTCAGGAGTAACTGCAGTCGGTTAGCTGTTTCGGGGTGTTCGCGGCAGAGGATGCCGAGCTGCCTGTCTGTGTCAGGGGCTGTTGGCTTACGGTTTAACGCCATCTTTCCCTGGTGAAGCAGTGTGAGAAGGACGAGCCACAGGTCACCGGCCGGAACCGTGACCGTGTGCCGGCAGTTGGCGGGGAGGTTGAGCACAATGGTTTCAATGCGTAATGGTTTTTCAAGAACGAGTGCCAGCAGATCAAATACTACACGCAGAGGTATGTCCGACCCGCTGCGGGCAGCCTGCCATTGGCTGATTCGTTGTAAGGCGGCAACAAGTTCGACGGACTTTTTTTCTTCTTTCATCAGTGCCTGGCAGAGGGTTATTTCACGTTCCCGGTTGATACCATGTTCACAGATATCGATGAGCGTCTGGGTGTAGTTCATGACGCCGTTGAGGCTGTTTGTCAGTTCGCTTGCCAGCTCGGACCCGATATAGCCTGTTGTTGCGTATCGGTAGCGAAGCGCCTCTTGTTGTATCTGTGCGGCGCTGGTGATTTCGGAGTCTGTCGTCCGTTGCAGCGGGTGGTCTTTTTCTTCCAGAAGATGATGGAGTCGGTTCACCAAGGTGTCGATTGAGTACTGTGCATGGTCCTCTTCCTCCTGCCTCTTTAAGGCCGGCAGTTGGGAGAGACTGAGAATAGGGGCGGCGAGATAACGGTTGAGCAGATAGAGCAGTGTGCATGACAGCACGACGATCAAGCCCAGGGTACCTATTATAATCCGGTGCAACCCAACCAGGATGCCCTGGGTGTGGTCAGTGAGCAAAAATCGGAACTGCTGCAAAGTAATATTGGTGTTGTTGAGGATACGCAGCACCTCTGCAACCTCTCCGGACCGGTCATGACGTTTTTCATGGATGGCCCGGAGCCGGACCTCTATACCGACAAGTTCAACTCTGGTAGGGAGTGTGGTCTTAAGATTTTCCGGGACAAGGATGTTGCCCTTGAGTTGCTCCATTTCTTTTTCAAGGTGGAGCAGTTCGCCGCTCAGGGTATGCAGGCTGATCTCTTTTTCCAGCACCAGAGATTCATTGAGATGGTCTTTGATGCCGGTGAATTGAAACAGCAAACGATCAGCATCAATGACAGCCTGTTGACACTGGTCATATAAGAGGTATTGGCGAACACCGAGCAGAAGAACAAGAGTGAGAAAAACTAAAACCGTGGTGGTTATGGTAAAAAACAGTCGTCTGAGCGGCCAGCGTAACCAGTGGGTTGTTCTCATGTCCTCTCGTTTCATTGCCACTATAACAGTCTCCAGAAGAATGGCGGATTCCGGATTGATGCCCTTTCAATTGCCGGAATCCGCTGACGGACGGGTTATCTCTCGCCCTGCCATTGGTACAGGATCGGCAGGCGATAGAGGATGAAACGATAGACGATAAAGTAAATGGCAAAGACAGTGATGGTTGCCCAGATCTCTTTCCAGTGCGGAATCTCCTGATACATCTGCCAGTTAAAGCAGATCATAGAGGTGTTGAGCCGATTCCAGATAATCCCGAAAACACTGATCCAGGCGGCAAAACGGACCATGCCGACCCGTTGGTGTTTGACACCGTAGGCAAAAAGTATCATGGGCAGAATCACGGCCAGGGCCATTTCCAGCATGAAGTATTGGCCCCATCCGGTGAGCAGGTAGGCCCATTCGTTGTCATGGGCGACTCCCACCAGCTTGATGACCAGATAGGTGATCAGGGCATAGGCACAGCCTTTTCCCAGGCCTAAGGTGCAGCGATCGATATTGTGAAGAAACTGGTTGTCGCAACGCCATGTCATATAGCGTTTACAAAGTGCTGCCGAGACAATGACCATGGATAGACCGGCAAAGATGGCCGAGCAGAAGAAGTGGATCCATTGAAAGTTGGCTGATAACCACAGTGGATGAACCTTGGCGGGAGCATAGGTGAAGAGCGCTCCCAATGCCCCCTGGTGGAGCGTGGAGAGAATGATACCGGAAACGGTGAGCCCGATGGTTATGGACTTGATAAACCGTTTTCCCTTGAGCCAGCCTATCCATTCGAAGAAAGCTGAAGAGACTTCGGCTATCTGTACGGAAAGATAGGTGGCAACGTGCCAGGCAACAAGAAAAAGTACAGCTGCGGGCCCCAGCGAGACAATCATCGGATAGTACAGCCGCCAGGGCATGCCGAGATCGACCAGAAGATAGACAACGGCAAAGAAGTAGCCGAGCAGTCCATTGAGCAGGGCGAGTCGTTCAATGGGCGTGAAATCTTTACGACCAAAGATCTCCACTGTCGTGCCAAGGAGAAAGCCTGAGGCTGACAGTGGAACCATGCCGAATAGACCAAAGCCGAGAAACAACCCCCAGGGATAGTCGTTCGATGCGTGTGTGATCGATCCCAATCCGAAGATGTAGCGCTGGAGCAGAATCGGAATGCCGATGGCAAAGATAAAGATAAGTACCCAGTTGACCGGATTACGGAGAAACTGTTCTTTATATTCCTGCTTGCTTAAACCAAGCCAGAGTTTTTCTTTTAAATTCCATTGGCCCCCAGTTGGATTGAGGTGGGAAACAATGGGTATGGCGGTGGCCGGTTTATTTTCAATAAAGGTTTTCATGATTCAGACCCCTCGCTCTTTTTCTGTTGTTCCATCTTTTCTTTTTTTGTTGCCAGCAGGTGAATCCCGGTAAACAGAGCGGGCCAAATGGTTAGCACCATGGGCACGATCGACAGAAAGTCTTTGACATAGTTCAGTATGGGTTCTTTAGGAACAGCGGTGTTGAATTCAACCTGTTCAAAGGGGACTGGTGACAGGTACATCCAGGCCGTACCTCCCGCCTCATGTTCACCGTAGATATGGTCAACGTATGCTGCCGGATTTTCGCGTATACGCTGCCGACCCATTTCCAAGATATCTGTCCGGCGGCCGAATGTCATGACCTCCTGCGGACAGGCTTCCACGCAGGCAGGGGGCAGACCTTTGACCAGACGGGTGTCGTGACAGAAGATACATTTCATGATCTTGGGATCAAAAGCGCTGGAGTAACGGAACGCCGGAATGTTGAACGGACAGGCGATCATACAGGTCCGGCAACCGACACAAACACTGGCATCGTAGATGACAGCCCCTTCCGGGGTCTTGGTGTAGGCGTTGACAAAACAGGAGGTCAGGCAGGCCGGTTCCAGGCAGTGATTACATTGGATTTTACGGAAAAGCGGGTGATTTAATCCGGGGATGTCGTGCCGGTTGACAACCGTGTAACGGGTTTCGTCAGTGCGCCGTTTCTGGCCATGGGAGAGTTCATCAAAGACAGAAAAATCATTGAAGGGTTTTTCCGGGGCAGGCAGATTCTGTTCTTTGTTGCAGGCCGCTTCACAGCTTCGACAGCCAACGCAACGTGACAGGTCGACAAGTACTCCCATGGAGTCGGGATACCCTTCAAAGGTGGCCGCTGCCGTGTTTTTGGCCAGGGGAAAGGTCGCAGCGGCAGATGCGACTAAACTGCCTTGGAGGAACCTTCGCCGGTTGATCAGTTTTTTCATGTTCATGCACCTCAGGTTGTAAAAGTAAACAAACGGCCGAAATCAGCGGACACGGTTGTCTTTATTCTTCGTTGTTGCAGATGTCTTGTCTGTCAGATAGAAAAAATCTTTGCCGGCATCGGTCATGGCATGGCAACCCTCACAGTGGGACGGGGCATTTTTTTCCACATGACAGGGAATGCAGTTAAGGTGATAGGCACCTTTTAAGCCGGGTTTATCGATGTGATAAATATTGGGATTACTGAGTTCAGTGACCTGTTCCGGGTAAAACTGTTGTCTGGTATGACAGTCTTTGCAGGAGACAGTCTGTGACGGCGGTGAATGCAGGTGGCAACGGACGCAGTTTGGATGCATGTCCTGATGTCCGGTGGTGTGGTGATGACAATCCTTGCACCCGGCGAGTTTGGTATGACGAACATGACTGAAAATGACCGGTTCATACAACTCACTCAAACTGTCTATGGTGACAGTTGTTGGTGCATCGTACTCGTCCATGGTCTGTCCGAGTCCAGGCGATGCCCCGGCCAGCAGCAGAGCCACCGCTACGAACAGGGTCCGGTGGGTTGTCTTCATTGGATATCCTCCGTTTGTTGATAAGAATTGTTTGCATGTGTGTTTATGCTGGTTTTTATCAAAGTGTGTTCAAGATCTTGTTCATTCAGATAATTGCGGTAGACGATATCCACTTCCTCGGCATCCATGGTCTCATTGAGGAGCAGCACTTCAGCAAGAGTATGGAGAAAGCGGTTGTGCTTTTTGAGTAAAGACGCGGCCTGTTCATAGCAGTCACCGATCATCCGGCTGATTTCCCTGTCAATATGCTGGGCGGTGAGTTCGCTGTGTTCCGTATTCTGAGCACTGCTGCCGAGGAAGTCGTCCGTGCTGCGACGGTAGGCAATAGGGCCGAGCTCGGCACTCATGCCCCATTCACAGATCAATCTGGTGGCAATATCTGTGGCCTGAGCGATGTCGTTGCTTGCACCTGTTGTGATGCGTCCGAAGACGAGACTTTCAGCAGCTCTTCCACCCATGAGAATGGAGATACGGTTGAGCAGGTATTCTCGTGAGTACGTGAGGCGATCATCCAGCGGGAGCTGCTGGGTCAGACCCATTGCCTGGCCCCGCGGGATAATGGTGATTTTATGGAGGGGGTCTGTTTCTTCCATGAGGAGGCCGACAATGGCATGTCCTGCCTCATGGTAGGCAGTAAGACGCCGATCCTGTTCGCTGAGAACGATACTTTTACGCTCAAGCCCCATTATGATCTTGTCTTTGGCCTCCTCAAAGTCATCCATGTCCACTTCTGTTTTATTGTAGCGGGCTGCCATGAGGGCTGCTTCGTTGACCAGATTGGCTATTTCCGCACCACTGAAACCCGGGGTTGATCGGGCTATGGCAGGTAGATCAATCGCCTGTGCAGTGATAATTTTACCGGCATGCACTTCAAGTATCTTGAGACGCCCTTTGACATCGGGGAGGGAGAGGGTGATCTGTCGATCAAAGCGACCGGGGCGCAGCAGAGCAGGATCAAGGATGTCGGGTCTGTTGGTGGCGGCGAGCATGATAACCGTATCATTGGTTCCGAAACCGTCCATTTCCACTAAAAGTGCGTTCAGGGTCTGGTTTCGTTCGTCGCTGGCGCCGGAGCTCTCACCACCGGAACGTCGGCCGCCGATCGCATCAATCTCATCTATAAAGATCAGACAGGGTGTGTTCTTCTTTGCCTCGGCAAACAACTCCCGCACCCGTGAGGCACCGACACCGGCGAACATCTCAACAAAGTCAGAACCACCTATGGAAAAAAAGGCGACCGAAGCCTCACCGGCGATGGCCTTTGCAAGAAGTGTTTTTCCGGTGCCGGGAGGCCCCTGAAGAAGGGCACCTTTGGGAATACGTCCGCCAAGACGACTGTATTTGGCAGGGTTTTTCAGGAACTCGACAATTTCCTGGAGTTCTTCTTTCGCCTCGTTAATCCCGGCAACATCAGCAAAGGTAACCCGTTCTCCCTTAATGGGTGTAAAGCGAGAGCTGCGGCGGCCACCTGATTTTTCAGAGGTGAATTTCTTGTTGAAGATCATCCAGCCCGCAAAGATAAGTACTCCCGGGAGCAGGATCTTCAACATGCCTGAGGTGCCGGATTCCCGGTCGCTCTCTCCGGTAATATGTATATCGTGTTCAAGTAATCGGGGGAGCAGGGTGGCGATGTCCGGGGCAAAGGTGCCGAAGGTTCGACTGAAACGATCTTCTCCTGTCAGCATCTGGCCTTTGAAGTGGACTTTTTTAATATTGCCCTGCTCAAGGTCGCTGAGAAATTCGGCATAGCTCCGTTCCGGGGGAGTTGTTTCAAGCAGATAGACATTGTAGCCGGCTATCCCGATTATTGTCAGGGTCAGAAGGAGCAGGCCAAGCTGAACCGGGTTGTTCATGACAGTGGCTCCATAGCTTCTTGAGTAACAGTTGTCTGAAGGCAGCGGTGTTTTTGGATCGGCTGATTGAGAAGACCTGTCAACAGTGCGGTGAACACGGCATTGCGATCCGGCAGAAGTGCGGCATTGTGCCGAAAGCAGAATTCATCCAGATACTGCTGCAGGTATTTAATGGCAACGCCTCCCCTGTGCACCCTATGGAGACTGTGTTCCAGACTTTTGTGGAGATTGTGAATATGGGCTGGAGATTTCTGGTCGAGATGGAAGATCGTATACGAACTGCCGGGATGACACAGCGGCAGTATCTGCTGTCTGCTTGTCATTAAAGCAGAGGTTTCCTGTACGGTCTCCTGCAGGAAACCGGTCAGCGTTTGTCTGTTGAGTACAGGGATGTGGCGCATGCGTATTCGTCCGACAGTGTCATGGGCAGGCGCTCTTTCCAGTGCGGTCAGAATGTGCGCATGCTTCTTGCGCTCGGGTGCCGGCGTTATGGTGTCACAGCTGATCTCCACGACTCCATGGCAACGCCTCTGATCGGCCGCAGCCATTGCAAGACGCATTTTCTGCAACCAGCTCCAGGCTGTTTCATAACAGGAGAGATCCAGGAGGCGTTGCAGCTCTTTGGCACTGACGCCGAAGGGAGAAAGGCAAAACCACCAAGTGGCGCGCAACCATGTCTGTATTGTTTTTTTGGTGCCATGAAGAAGTGTACCGCTTGTCAGTGAGGTCCGGTTGCCGCAGTGGGGGCAGAGCAGGTTCCGTTGAGGCGGCATGTCTGCATATCGATTTTTGCAAAGCGGACAGATAAACCCATCAGGCCAGCGCAGGGAAAAGAGCAAGGCAATGCATTGCTCTTCTGTGGTGAAGAGCTGCTGAAAGGAGGTGAGCAGAGCGTTTTGCGGGAGGTCGTAACCTTTCATGGTGTTTGCGTTGAACGTTGATGAGGACTTATCCACTTGGTTACGGTCGTTTGCATGGGCAGTGCCACACTGCGGCGTGTTGGCTGTCGACAGGTGACTTCCTGTCTAATATATTGAAATCAATGAATAAAAAATTATCCATTAAAAGGAGGGGCTGTGGGAACAGCAGATGACCGGCAAGGATAATTTTTGAGTGTGTACTGATTAATGCCAAAAAATCAGCAATATAAATCATTGGCTTGTCATGGGGAGCTCTGTGCAGAGAAAGAGCACGGCCCACCACATAACTGTAGTAAAGCCACAGTTGTGTGGCTACAGGAGTGTGGCGGTTCTCAGGTGTCGATTTGTGAGAGGTCGATTTGCAACGCACGGATTCTGCGGTAGAGTGTAGTGCGATCGATGCCGAGCAGGCGGGCGGCTTTGGCCTTGTTGCCACCACTTTTCTGAAGAGCTTGAAGAATACACTCAGCAGGTGTGAGTTCCGTTGCTGCTGCCGGTTGTGCCATATGGGGTTGAGATCCTTCACCGGTATCGGCATCGGAAGTTGCTACCGGAGGTAACACAGGATGACTGATTTCCTTTGAGAGATGATCCGTGGCGATTGTGGGCCCCGGACAGAGCACGCAGGCTCGCTCAATGACGTGTTTGAGCTCCCGCACATTGCCCGGCCAGTGATAGCCCATCAGCAGCTGCACAGCCTGATCAGAGATGCCGCTGATGTTTTTATCGATCTTCGGGGCGATTTCATTGATGAAATGGTGTGCGAGCAGGAGAATATCCTCCCCCCTTTCTCGCAGGGGTGGGAGGATGACATCGATGACACGGAGGCGAAAGTAGAGATCTTCCCGAAAAGCTCCGGCCTGTACCTTTTCTTTGAGATTGACGTTGGTGGCGGCAATCACCCTGACATCCACCCGGAGCGGCATGTCCTGGCCGACAGGATAAAAGGTGCTCTCCTGCAGAAAACGCAGGAGTCGCAGTTGCATCATTGGGGGGATATCTCCAATTTCATCAAGGAAAAGTGTGCCGCCATCGGCCTGGAGGATCCGGCCCATGCGATCACGATCAGCTCCGGTGAAAGAACCCTTGCGGTGACCAAAAAGTTCGCTCTCCAGAAGCGTTTCAGGGATAGCAGTACAGTCGACCTTGACCAGCGGTCGATTTTTACGATGACTTTCCTGATGCAGTGCCTCGGCGGCAAGTTCTTTTCCTGTGCCTGATTCCCCGGTGATCAGGACGTTCAGATCAAGCCTGCCGACATTTTCAATCAAGGTGTAGGCTGCCTGCATGGCATCGCTGGCGCCAAGAAAACGATGAAACTGCTTGCGCCGCCCGCTCTGGGGAGGATCCGGCGCTGTCAGATCCCGCAGGACCATAACTGCACCCTCATATCCGCCGGCCCCGTCTTTGAGTGGAGCAATGGCTATGCTGACCACCTTTTTGCGTCCGCCCTCAATATCGCATTCGCACAGTGTGGGGGTACTCTCCTGTCCGGTCTTTAAAACGTACAGCAGGTCTTTTTTTAAGGACGAAAAGGTGTGTAACCCGCACATGGGCACGATGCTTCGCTGATCGACCAGTCCCGGGTACAGTTCGTTCAGCAGTAATCGGGCTGCGGGGTTGAGTTCCATGATGTCGAGGTTGTCATTCACAGTCACAATGCCGTCGGTCACGCTTTTGAAAACTGTTTCAAGAAAGGCCCGGTTGCGCTCTCGTTCCTGTTCTGCACGTCGTTGCCCCTCCTCGAGCTGGTACTGCTTGAGGGCCAACCGTGCTGTTTTGAGCAGGGTCTCCTTGTCCACAGGTTTGGGGATGTAGTCAAATGCCCCGAGCCGTACAGCGTCAGCTGCTGTTTCCACCGTTGGATAGCCGGTTATCATGACCACCGGGCAGTTGAGGCCCAGTTCACGGGTCCGTTTAAGCACATCGATACCGGTGTGGCCTCCGAGCACTATGTCGCTGATGATCAGATCGTAGCGGCGGGTACCTATTTCACGCACGGCTTCTTCAAAGGTGGCTGCTGTGACAACCGGACTGTACCCTTGATTCTGCAAGAAGAATTGAAAGGTATTGCGCAGGCTCTCCTCGTCATCGATCACCAGAATAGCAGCGCCCGGTTCGAGCTCTTTCATGATTTTTCTCCTGGGGTCAGAGGTCGGGGGAAGGTGGCCAGATCACGAAACACCACCACTGCTCCGGTCAGGCGACTACCGTCGAGGATTGGCGTACTGATGTACTCGACAGGAAAACTGGCGCCGTCTCTTCGCCAGAAAATTTCATCACGTCCGAAATGGACCTTTCCGTCACGATACGCCTGGTGAATCGGACATTGATCAACCGGATACGGGGCGCCGTCAACCTGAGTATGATGGATTAAATCATGATGTGATTTCCCGACCAGATCTTCAGGTTCCCATCCGATCATCAGGGCGGCCGCTTTGTTGACAAAGGTCACCTTACCGTTGATATCAAGACCAAAGATCCCTTCACCTGCAGACTCAAGAATGAGTTCCATGCGTCGTTTTATTCTGGCGGTTTCAGCTTCAGCCTGGATGCGTTCTGCAATTTCACGGTTGAGCGAGGCATTGGCAACAGAGATTTCAAAGGTCCTTCGTTCCACTCGCTGTTCAAGGTTTTCTTTGGTAGCGGAAAGTTCCCGTTCGGTCTCGGTTAACAGTCGCTGTACATTGTTAAGTGCTGTTTCTGCCCGGCTTGTCTGGGAATAGGCCAGATAGGCGACAATCAGAAATAAACCGATCATGAGCAGAAGTGACAGCAGTGCAAACGGCCATTGTTTGAGGTCTTCCGGCCCAATGAGCATCTGGCGGTCCATCAGCAGCAACAGAATTGCAGCAACAAGAAACAGTACCGCCAGTTGACCGATCAACTTTGTGTGTTCAGGCATGTTGTCTCGCATTCTCCTTTGCAGCTGGTAAATCTATGATAACTGTGGTCCATTTTCCCCACTGGCTTTTTATACGTAAATAGCCCTTGTTTTCGCGGACCAGATTGTGGCTGATACTCAAACCGAGTCCGGTCCCTTCTCCTTTTGATTTTGTTGAGAAAAAGGGGTCCATCAACCGATCCATGAGATCGTGTTCAATGCCGGTACCGTAGTCGGTAACGGTGATACGGATAAAGTTCTGCCGGTTACGTTGTTTAGGAAAGGCTGCGATGGCAATGAGTTTGTCGGCATGTGTGCATGGGTAACGCTCATTCAGGGCGTAGCGGGCATTGCTGAAGACGTTGAAAAAAACCTGCTGAAGCTGCTGGGCATTGCAAAATGCCAGGGGCAGATTCTCTGCATAGTCCTCCGACAAGGTGATACCATCAATGAGATACTGATGCCGGATCAGTTCGATGCAGTGACGAAACAGGGTCGGCACATCGACCGGTTCAGCGGTTTGCTCACGGTCGCGGGAGAAATCGAGCAGGTTTTTGGTGATACCGGCAATGCGTTTTCCCTCCTTGATGATGCAGTGGAGAAAATGTGTGTTGGTTTCGGCCTGCTCTGAGTCAAGCAGGATCTGGGCATAGTTGATAATACCGTTGATGGGGTTGTTGATTTCATGGGCCACACCGGCGGCCAGCTCACCAACCGAAGCCAGTTGAGCGGCACGCAGCGCTTCCGCCTTCATCTGCTGTTCTTCCGTCATGTCACGTGCAAGCAGCAGAATAGCACCTGAAAGGCCGCCATTGTCCCGGAGCGGGCTGACCGTCAGAAGAAAGTTGCCCCGCAAGCCCTGGAGTTCCGTCTCAAAAATACGACTTTTATTCTGGCTGAGCAGCACTTCCAGCGGGCAGATTGCCCCTGGACGCCGGTTGCCATGCAGAATCTCACAAACCTCTTTGCCAACCAGTGCTTCCCTTGGTTTGCGCGCCGCTGCTACCGTGGCCGGGTTGACATCAATGATGAGTCCCTGGGTGGAGACGATTAAGGCCGGGTCCTGGACCGAGGAAAAGATGTTTTCCCACTTGGCAAGAGCATGATTGAGCGCCTGGTCGGCAGCAAGTTTATTGGTGATATCTATACCGAATAGCACCAGTCCTACCTTGCCTCGCTCTATATCCGGGCGAATAGATCCATGCCATTCAATCATTCGTGTCTCACCGGTCCGGGTGAGGAGCTCAGCCTGAAAGTTCATTTCAGAATGACCATCTTGCAGCACCTTGGAGAATTTGTTCTGACTCTCTGCTCGTTTTTCAGGTCTGATAAGGACATCCACCCAGAATCTACCCTTTACCTCTGATTCGGTATAACCTGTGACCTCCTCCGCCGTGGGGTTGAAGGAGAGAATCTCTCCGCAGGGGGAAAGGGAGACCAGCAACGCCTGCACCGTCTGCACTATTTCACAGTTAAAGTCATGTTCCAGGCGAAGATGACGGGTAGCATGACGAAGTGACAGCGCTCGGGATATGGTTGCCGTTATACTGGAGATAAAGTCAAACTCAATACCCTTAAAAGGTGATACGCCTGTTGAAAAGATGTTGAGGATTCCATAGCTTTTCTGATTATGAACAAGCGGCCATGAGCCCCAGGAAAAGCCGTCTGTCATGGTTGCCGGCAGATGCAATGACCGGTTATTGGTTGGTGTGTTCAGTTCACTGATAACAGGCTCTGTCTGGGCCGTGATTTTGGTTAAGATGTCGGTAAAGAAAGGGTTTTGCAGGCAATCGAGAATCAGCTCACGAGATTGACTGGCAGGTAATCCGTTCTGAGCAACAATGGTGACCGGTACGATCTGCCCTTCAGGAGTACTCTGTGCCACCCATATCAGTGGGTACTTGGAAGCCTTCAACAGTAAGCTGCAACACCGGGTCAGAAAGACGGTGTCGTCGGCAACGGATTCGACCTGCAACTCGCCGATTTCCCGCAGCAGTTTATAGTGTTCGACATACTGTTCTATTGTTTTGGTATCCATGACACATGATTTTGGTTCATTGTTTGACTGGATGCTTTTTTGCCACAATAGTGTGGCGGCAGGTCCGTGCATGCCACACTATTGCACATAACTGTTGCAAGACGCAGCAGAATTGTCGAGTTTTTTATATCCTTGCATTGGTCGTGCCTGTTTGATGCGGGCTGGGTGCAACGCCGGGAGAGGACAGAGATCTGCGCACAGGCAATGAAATGAGAAGAAACACCGATGTCGTATGTGGCGATCGTGTACAGGTGTCCTGGTTGTGGTTTATGAACAGTTGCTTTTATGCATTCTGCACACGGATAGGCAGTACCTGCACGTTTTTGTTGTCAGGTCCGGCTGCCGGCCGATTTAACCGGCTGCAACACCTGTTTTGTCTTTGATCTGCCTCACTCATACCGTCCCTGTGATCAGAAGAGGAGTGTACCCTTCATTGAAGATGAATAATAGTGGTCACACAGTGTCAGAAGGGGAGCCGCCTCCTGTATAAAAAAATGCTGCTTTGTTAAAAAGGCCTGACATGTTTGTAATCATCAACACGGAGGAGTTTGATGCTTGTACCGGTGCATTGCTGGACGCTGTTTTCTCAATGCTGCCGGACCTCCACCGGATTGAAAAGTGATGGTCTGTTGTTGTCATCAGGCATGGGTCGGTCTGCAGCAACATGACTGATCTCCATGCGTTTATGGAGTAACCGGTACCAACAGCATCGTCATTTTGGTACGTATTTTTGTATGCCGTCCAGTGTACAGCATGCACGATTGGGTGTCTGTCGCAGGTATTTGGTTGTTTTTTGCAGACTAAACCGGATCTTTTATGATAAGTTGCATTTTTCATGGGCATTTTGCATCACACCGGTCAGGCCGATACCAGAGCTATGCGGTTGATAAACAGGGAATACGATGTGCCGTCGGTGCGGTAGGTAAAGATGAATCGAGAGTCTGGCGTCTTTTTGTTGATTGGTCAGATTCTACAACGGGGTGACGGGATTTATGGACACACAATACCAGGCTACCTTGGAAACTTTGGAGAGGCTGCGTGCGGAATCTGTTTCTGCCGGCGGAGTTCAGCAGATAGAGACTCAGCACCGTAAGGGGAAGTTGAGCGCCCGGGAGCGTCTTGATTTACTCCTTGATGAAGGCACTTTTGAGGAATTCGATGTTCTGAAGGTCGGCCGCGGCAGCAGTCTCGGAGGCGTAAAGAACTATCTGGGTGACGGTGTTATTACCGGCCATGGCTCCATTGACGGTCGTGAAGTTTTTGTCTTCAGTCAGGATTTCACCATTCTTGGCGGCTCCCTGGGGGAGGCCCATGCGCAGAAGATCTGCAAGGTTATGGACCTGGCCGTTAAAGTCGGGGCACCTATCATAGGCCTCAACGATTCGGGAGGAGCCCGTATTCAGGAAGGTGTCGACGCCCTGGCCGCCTACGGTGAAATTTTTCATCGGAATGTCCGAGCCAGCGGAGTGGTCCCTCAGATTTCCTGCGTTATGGGGACCTGTGCCGGCGGTGCAGTGTATAGTCCGTCAATCACTGATTTTGTGTTCATGGTTGAGGACTCGTCCTATATGTTTGTGACCGGTCCCTCTGTGGTTAAAACCGTTACGCACCAGGATATCACCTCTGAGGATCTTGGCGGAGCTAAAATCCATGCGGGTGCCAGTGGAGTCGCCCATTTTACTGTGCATAATGATGTGCTGGCTCTTCGGGAGGTACGGAGGCTGATCAGTTATCTCCCCTCCAATAACCGTTTGCAGGCCCCCATTCTGGATCTCAGTGATGCGCCTGACCGGACTGATCCGGTTCTTGATTATCTGATTCCGAGCAACTCCAACCAGACCTATGACATGAACGTGCTGATTCATTCCATTCTCGACGGCGCAGAGTTCATGGAGGTTCATGCAGGTTTTGCCCGTAATATTATCTGTGGTTTCGGTCGTCTTGGTGGTCAGACCGTAGGGCTTGTCGCCAATCAACCGGCGGTGCTGGCCGGGGTTCTTGATATCGATGCCTCGGTCAAGGCCGGCCGTTTTGTCCGTTTTTGTGATTCTTTCAATATTCCGCTGATTTCTCTTGTTGATGTACCCGGCTTTATGCCCGGGCCTGATCAGGAACATGGCGGTATTATACGGCACGGTGCCAAACTGCTCTATGCCTTCACCGAGGCAACAGTGCCGAGGGTTTCCGTGATCATTCGTAAGGCCTACGGCGGTGCTTATCTGGTTATGAACTCCAAGCACATTCATTGTGATGTCAACTATGCCTGGCCCACTGCTGAGATCGCAGTGATGGGGCCTAAAGGGGCAGCCGAGGTGATTTACCGCAAGGAGATTTATGCAGCTGAAGATCCGGAGGCAGTGCTTGATGAAAAAATGGAAGAGTATCGCCGCACTTTTGCCAACCCGTTTTTGGCAGCGCAACGAGGGTATATCGATGATGTTATCTTCCCTCGTGATACTCGGTCACATCTCATCCGTACCTTGCAGATGCTTGACAGCAAGAAGACAAAAGGCCCGGATCGTAAACACGGAAACATTCCCCTGTGAGGTAAGCCATGTTTGAAAAGATACTGATCGCTAACCGTGGTGAAATTGCCATCCGCATCATCCGGACCTGCAATCGTTTGGGGATTCAGACTGTGGCGGTATATTCCGATGCTGACAACAGAAGCCTCCATAGACATCTGGCCGACGAGGCTGTTCATATAGGCGAATCCCAATCGCAACAATCGTATCTGGACATAGATAAGATCATCGCAGCAGCAAAGGCCACCGGAGCACAGGCCGTTCATCCGGGCTATGGTTTTCTCTCGGAAAAGGCTGATTTTGCCCGGGCGGTCCAAGAGGCCGGACTGGTCTTTATCGGCCCGCCTGTGGAGGCGGTTGATGTTATGGGAGATAAGATCACCTCCAAGGAACTGGCCAAGAATGCCGGAGTACCGGTTATTCCAGGACATATCGAGGCTGTCAAAGATGAGGAGGATGCACTGGCTGTTGCCGAAGAAATCGGCTACCCCGTTCTTCTGAAGCCTGCTGCCGGTGGTGGCGGCAAGGGGATGCGTATTGTTCGCGAACCGGAACAGATGAAGGAGGCGCTTGAAGCCAGTCGGAAGGAAACACTGAAAGCGTTTAATGATACACGAGTATTTGTTGAACGATATATTGAGCAACCTCGGCACATCGAGATTCAGATCTTGGCTGACAGTCAAGGCCATGTTGTTCATCTCGGTGAACGCGAATGTTCAATTCAACGCCGGTATCAAAAGGTGGTGGAAGAATCGCCTTCGCCGGTTGTCTCCGCGGATCTGCGCACGCGGATGGGAAAGGCTGCCTGCGATTTGGCCCGACAAGCCAAATACGTTAATGCAGGCACTGTCGAGTTTGTCATGGATGCGCACCACAACTTCTATTTCCTGGAGATGAACACCCGTCTCCAGGTTGAACACCCTGTGACCGAGATGATAACAGGGCTTGATCTGGTGGAGTTGCAGCTCCGTATTGCGGCCGGAGAACCATTACCGTTTGATCAGAGTGGAGTCACCTTCAAAGGTTGGGCTATAGAGGCGCGCATCTGTGCCGAGGATCCGGCTCGGGGTTTTATTCCTTCCACAGGCATGATAACTCGGTACGCTGCTCCTCGCGGTAGCGGGATCCGTGTGGATAGTGGCGTTAATATCGGTGGCAAGATCGATGTGTACTACGATTCTATGCTGGCCAAAGTGATCTGCCACGGGAAAACCCGAGAAGACGCCCGACGTCTGTTGATCGAGTCTCTTAACGGCTATCATATCGAAGGTGTATCAACCAACATTGATTTTGTTACCAGTGTGATCTGCCTGCCCGAGTTTGCTGAAGGCGCCCTGACCACCGGCTTTATTGATCAGCATTTTGAAGGAGGAATTTCAAAGCGTTCACCATCACTGCAGTACTTGCAGTTAGCAGCCTTGGCAGCAACACTGATTTACCACACGCGGACCGTTGCTGTACGTGAATCTCTCCGGCACATGGTGTCCACTATCGGGGGTAAACGTGACATGGGAAGAACACACCATTACCGGGTGCGATCTCATGAAGATTTGTTTGAGGTGGTGCTGGAGGGTACGCCGGTCAGTGGAGAGGTCTGTACTATTCGCGTAGACGGTAGTACGCATAAGGTTGAAATTCCGGTATTTGAATTCTTCCGGCGCCGACTGAAACTGGTTATCAACGGCTTGCCCTACCGTTTTCGTATCCGGTTTCAGGATTCATTCATTTTTATGAGTTTCAACGGCATCTCTCGGCTTTTTGAAGTGTATACGCCGAAGGAGTGGACCATGATGCAGTACATGCCGAAGAAAGCCGATAAACTGCTCGACAACGTTTTGGTCTGCCCAATGCCTGGGTTGGTTGTGGACGTGCTGGCTCAAAAGGGTGAGCGTGTTTTCCGCGGTCAGAACCTGGTGGTGCTTGAGTCCATGAAGATGGAGAGCGGCGTTGCCTCGCCGGTGGACGGTATTATCACTGAAGTGCTGGTCAATAAGGGGCAGGCAGTGGAGGCTGATCAGGTCCTTATCAAGTTTGAAGTGATGTAAAAGAAGTGGTGCCGGGTACGGCATAAACGGGAAGAGGGCTCACTGTAACCGGTTGTTTCATCGAAGGTGTCGGTGACAGCAGGATTTTCATTGGATATTTTTGTAGACGGCATGATCAAGCTGACCCGGATCAACCATTCTGAATTTTACCTGAATCCTGATCTGATCAAGGGGATAGAACAAACCCCGGACACGATTATTACATTGATAAATGGTGATCATGTTCTTGTTCGTGAAAAAGCGGAGGAGATTATCGATAAGATAATCGATTTTCGTGTCCGGGTCATCCATCAGTCTCGACAGGATGTAACCCTCTGATGCGGTGGATACAGGCAATACCTTGTTTTTTATTCCAGGAAAGGGCCTGTGTGTGGATCGAGTTGCACTGCAGTTTGCAGGTGTTTCTCCTGAGCGCTCAGGCCGCTCTCTATTTTTTTCTTTGTAATCAGAACGATAGTCCATACAATAAGATAACATAACAACGTGCAGATTCGTTCAGGATTTTTAACCAGTTGTTGAAGTTATGGATATTGCAACTCTTATCGGACTGACCATGGGGTTGGGCGCTATTATCGGTGGAGCGGTCCTTGAAGGACTCCACCTGACCGCCCTGCTACAGCCTACAGCTGCCATTATTGTGCTCGGTGGTACCTTTGGCGCTGCCTTTGTCAGTTTTTCCCTTGATGTCGCTCTTGGTGCTTTTAAAGATTTAAAGAAATTGCTGACCAGTTCACCGAAAAACGACGACCTCATAACAGAGATCTGTGGTTATGCTGCCAAGGCCAGGAAGAATGGTATTATTGCCTTGGAACAGGAGGGGCAAACCCACAAAGACCGGTTTATGAAAAAGGCGATTTCACTGTCAGTTGACGGGGTCGAGCCTAAGGATATTCGGGAATTACTGGAAATTGACCTTGGGGCAGAAGAAGAAAGTGCCAAGATGAGTGCCGAGTTTTTTGAAGCTGCCGGCGGTTATGCGCCGACCATCGGTATCATCGGTGCCGTACTCGGATTGATCCATGTCATGAGCAACCTTGAGGATACCTCTAAACTTGGTGCTGGGATTGCCGTGGCCTTTGTTGCCACTATTTATGGCCTGGTTACTGCCAATATTATCTGTCTGCCTGCCGCCACCAAGATCAAAAATCGGATAAAAGATGATACCGTACGTAAAGAGATCATCATCGCCGGGGTGGTAGCCATTCAAAATGGTGAAAATCCGCGTTTTATCGAAGAACGGCTGCGTTCGTACCTGGGAAGCCATGCAAAAAGGGGTGGCGACGTCGCTGAAGAGGGAAGGAGCAAAGGATAAATGGCTCGGAAAAAAGCACCTGAGAAGGCAGCGAATCACGAACGGTGGTTGGTTTCCTATGCTGATTTCATCACCCTTCTGTTTGCCGTGTTTGTCACCCTGTACGCAATGTCGCAAACCGATAAAAAGAAAGTGGAGCAGGTTGCCGCATCGTATAGAAGTGCCTTTGGCATGAGCTCCGGTGCTGCCTCAGGTAAGCTGGAGATGTTACTCAAGACCGATATTCTGCCTGTACCGTCAATACGTCATCAGCCGAAGAATGCGGAAAAATCGAAAGCTGATCAAGACCAGTCAGCCAGGGGACAGGCAACCAGACAGGATTTTAAAAACATCATGATTGTTTTAGAACGCTACCTGGCTGAACATGATGCGCAGGAGAAGGTCAGCATAGAGATAACCAGACGCGGACTGGTGATCAGTCTGAAAGAGGCTGGTTTTTTTGATTCGGCCAGTGCGGTTGTCAAACCGTCTTCCTATGAGCTGCTGGCTAAAATTATCGAATCTCTTCAGCCTTTCGAAAATCAGATCAGTTTTGAAGGACACACTGATAACATGCCGATACGATCATCAACTTTTCATTCCAATTGGGAGTTGTCGACAGCAAGAGCCATCAATCTGGCTCATTTTGCCATGGATCAGCACAGTGTACGACCAGCAAGAATTGCTGTCACCGGTTATGGCGAACATCGTCCGGTCGCAGACAATGCAATTGAGGAGGGAAGAAGGCAGAACCGTCGTGTTGATATTGTTCTTCACGGCACAAGCACCGGCGAGGTGGAAGAAACCCGGCCGGTTGAGTCGTCGCCGTCCAGAGCATCGCGGCCGCAAGTACCGTTTTAAGAGTACTGTACTGACAAGATAAAATTATGGCCGGTGCGCACCATGGAGATGGGGTCCCGGCCTTTTTGTTACCCGAACAGGGCACTGTTTTTATTCTCTATCGCGATGATCAATTTGCAACCGTCTGTTGCATTACTGTACAGGAACCACTACCTGTTTATTTAATTCCATGCAAATAGTCACTACCCACCGTAATACTGATTTTGATGCGCTGGCGTCAATGGTTGCCGCAACTTTGATTTATCCGGATGCAATCGCCGCCTGTCCAACAGATGTTAACCCGAATGTCCATCGGTTTCTTTCGCTTCATAAGACATCTTTTAACATCATTCTGACCCGTGAGGTTGCCCTGGAGAGTGTTACCCGGCTGATCATCACTGATACCAACCAGTGGCGAAGGATTGAGCGGTTAAGTCAGCTCAAGGATAGAGAGGATGTTGAACTGTTGCTTTGGGATCACCATACGGGTATCGGTGACATCCGTCCTCATTGGCAGTGTGTGGAAAAGATCGGGGCCACAGTAACCCTCCTGGTGCGGGCTGTTAAGAGGCAGAATCTGCAGTTGAGTCCGCTTCAGGCAACTCTGTTTCTTCTGGGGTTGTATGAGGATACCGGCCAGCTGACCTTTAGTTCCACTACCCCGGAAGATGCCAGGGCTGCTGCTTTTCTCCTCGAACAGGGAGCAGATCTCGATATTGTCGTTGATTTTCTGCATATGGCGTATGGTGAAGTCCAGAAAAAGGTATTGTTTCGATTGATGCGTGATGCTGAGCAACATGAAATCAAGGGTAAACAGGTGGGGATCGGCGTTGTGCACATCGATAAACATGTCGAGTTGTCGGTGGTGGTGCAGTTGTATGGAAAGATCGTTAATGCTGACGCGGTATTTGTTATCTTTGTTAACGAAAAAGGTGGTTGTTTTGTCATTGGTCGCAGCAGTGTTCCGGAGATCAACGTGAACACAGTCCTTCAGCGATTTGGTGGGGGTGGGCACCCGGGTGCCGGATCGGCAACCATCACTGCTGATCGTGTAGTGCCGGATGAGATCCGGCAGGAGATTCTGACTGCTCTCCACGAGGTACAGTGCAGCAGTGCGTTGGTGGCGGACATGATGTCCTTTCCTGTCACCAGCGTGTTACCGGCTACGCCGATGCATCAGATCCGGCAGATTATGGAAGAAGAAAATATTCGCGGGATTGTGGTTGAGGAGGACGACCGGCTGCAGGGTATTGTTGTGTTGTGGGATTTGAAGAAACTACGTTTAGAGAAACAGTGGAACAGTCCGGTGAAAGCATTCATGAATCGCAACGTCACCACCGTCTCTCCCGATGCCCTGGCAAGTGAGGCTGCTGATGTAATGGTACAGAAGAATATCGGTCATCTGCCTGTTGTGCAGGGAGAAAAGGTGATTGGTATTGTTACTCGTACAGATGTGATCAACTATCTGTACGGCATGTTACCGGCGTAGCCAAATAATTATTCAGCCCGTGTTCTGTTGGTGCTGTGGCTGAATGGACAGATGTGGTGCAATATTGGGCGTCTCACCCCGGAGGCCAGGCCATGTATCGGCCGCCGAGGATGTGCACGTGCAGATGAAAGACGGTTTGTCCTGCCTGTGAGCCGTTGTTGGCTACGACCCTGAAATGTGGAATCTCTTCTTTGGCAGCTGTTTCAGCACCTATTCTCAATAATTTCCCCATCAGACGTTCATTCTCCTGCGTTGCCGCTGCAGGACCGGTGAGATGTTCTTTCGGAATAACAAGGAAGTGCACCGGGGCCTGGGGAGCAATGTCGCGGAAGACAAGCACCTCATCATCTTCGTAAAGTTTATCGGCAGGCACTTCTCCCCGGATGATCTTGCAAAACAAGCAGTTGTCAGGCATGATAGTCCTCCTGTAGTTAAAGAAAAGAAAGCTCTTACTGGGCCTTACTGACTCTGGGCAGCAGGTGAAATACCAGGGTATCGTTGAGGGTCGATATATTGATCGGTTCCATGACAAGAAGAATGGATTGAGCACCGACCTTGAGATCAATGGCTTCCAATGCATCAAGATCGACCACGTACTCACGGGCACTGAGAGCATTGATAAGAGGTGTCAGGGGGTCTTGGGATTCATCGGCAATATGGGCGGTTTGACGAAAATGCGGTGTGAGCAGCAGTTTTTTTCGCACCGTATCAAAACGGGTCTGGAGATCACAGATCATGGGGAGTCGGACTTCCCCCAGACGCAGTTGGATATCTTGACCGCCGAAATTGGTTGTGGCCACCAGATTCCGTCCGAAGAGTACTCCGTGAACAGTAATGATATTATCGTGTATGACTAAACGCTCTACAGACTCCACGGTGATATCACCTTGTAACTGCCGGCTCTGGGAGGGGACTTCCAGGGGTAAGAGCTTTTGTATCGAAGTCAGGACTGTTTCTGCAGGCAGGGAAAGCACAACCGGCTGTTGCTTCGTATTGTCGCCGATTGCATTGGTGGTAAGGAGGGCTGGGAGGAGAACAATTATCAGGCAAATGACGCTGCGGGCAAGAGAGATGTGCATAGTGACTTTGAGGTGAAAAGCAGCGTTGTTGCCGCGTTGATTATCGGGAATATATACATTGAAATTTAAACGGATACCCGTCAGGATGCTCTATTTTCTTTATACTGTCAAGGTCTACTTCCATGGGCATTTGGAAGAAAAAAATGCAGGATCGGTATGAAAAAAAATAGGGGTAGGCATCCTTCACCGCTTCCGCCTGTGCTGACTGTTGATCGGCAGTGCTGTCTGAAAAATATGCCACCTGATCTCGCTGTTGCGCTCCGTTCTGCGTTAACCATCGATAATCCAAAATACCGGGCAGCCAGACAATTTGGCCGGTGGATCGGTAAAAATCTCAAGCCGAAACTTTTTTTCTACCATGAAACAGAAAACCGCCTTTTTTTCCCCCGTGGTTTTGGTAACCAGGCCGTTCGGCTCTGTCGCAGGATAACCGGTCAGTCGCCGGAAATTGATGACCTTCGTCGTTTGCTGCCTCCTGTTTCGTTTTCTTTTTCAGGTGAACTTCGCCGGTATCAGCATGATGCGGTAACAGCCATCCTGGAGCATTCTTTCGGAGTGGTCGAGGCGGCTACCGGATCGGGCAAGACGGTCATGGCTCTGGCCGTCATTGCTCATCGGTGTCAACCGACCCTGATCATTGTTCATTCTAAAGAGTTGATGTACCAGTGGCGCTCACGTATCGAACAGTTTCTCGGGATAGAAGCCGGGATGGCAGGTGACGGTTTGTTTGATCTCCAACCAGTGACCGTGGCCATTGTAAATACTGCCGGAAAACATCTTGATATGTTGCCTGCACAGTTCGGCCAGATTGTAGTGGACGAGTGTCACCGGGTTCCGGCAAGCTTGTTTACCAATGTTGTGGCTGCCTTTGACTGCAAGTACATGCTGGGCCTGTCAGCCACTGCCTTTCGTCGTGAAGACGGTATGACGCAGTTGATCAATATCTATATGGGAGATCGGGTCCATACGGTTGATGGTAAACAACTGGCAGCCAGCGGTGCTGTTGTCCTCCCGGTGTTTGAACAGCGACCAACCACTTTTGTTTATCGATACCAGGGAGAGTATGCGCGGTTGATCAAAGCGCTCACCGTCAACGAACAGCGGAACCGGCAGATTAGCCGCGATGTGGTGAACCTGGTTGAACAAGGGCATCAGGGGACAATTTTAGTGGTTTCGGATCGAGTAGCGCATTGTCATATCCTGGCCCACCTGCTGACAGAGAAGCATATGTCTGTCCGTGTTCTCACCGGTCAGACACCTCCGGAAGAACGGGCAAGGATTGTTGAAGATGTTCAGTCAGATCAGGTGACTATACTGATTGCCACTGTGCAGTTGATCGGAGAGGGGTTTGACTGTCCCGGTCTGTCCACCCTGGTACTGGCCACGCCGATCAAGTTTGAGGGGAGGCTGTTGCAGGTGGTTGGCCGTATAATGCGACCGGCCATGAACAAACAGGCCAGGGTCATTGATTATGTTGATGAGCATGTTCCGGTCCTGCGTCGTTCCGCTGCAATTCGACGGACAGTGTTTGCGGAATGGTGAGCAGCGTTTTTTCCGGATATTACAGGTTCGGCATCTTTGTTTATTGGATGATCTGCAGTGCAAAGTTCATAAAATGTTCAATAAAGAGAGATGAACGAGATCAAAAATGAGGTGACAAGGGGAAGGATGTGGTAAAATTAGTCGCTGTGCAGAGTTGCCTGTTGCTCGACTGACTCGATCGTGACAGGTGCTTTCTTTCTGTTGGCCGGGGATCAGGGGAGAGGTTGAAGCGACCGCCGGTTAACCCGTGTAGATGGCGGATCCTTCCCCCGGTCAATCTCCGGTTGGAGATATGCGGAAACAGCGAACCAGGGGCATTTGGCGTAAAGATTCAGCCAGGACGGCCATTTTGTTTGAATCAACAGTGCCGATGACCATTCTGTATTCAAAGGACCGGCCATCATCAGAAGTCTGGTACTGCATGTTGTCGACAGTAAAACCGTGTTTGGTCAGTAAACTGATAACTTCATTTTCGTTTAATACGTGGTTTCGATCAAAACAGATGCTGTGGTGTGCATAAAAATTTGACGGTAACTTTCCCTCGATCCACCGGAAAACCGAGAGTATCCCCAAGGCTAACAGAGTTGCAATGATTGCCGGAAACCAGAACCCGATGCCGATCAAAATTCCGGTGGCTGCGGTAATCCATATTGATGCTGCGGTTGTTAATCCGCGCACCGATTGACCCTCTTTAAAGATCACACCTGCACCAAGAAAACCGATGCCTGTCATGATCCCCTGTGCCATTCTGGTTGGATCGGTACGAACTGTGTCCAGGGGTACCCCCGGCAGCCAGTTCCACTGATAATACGTGACCAGCATCAGGAGACTTGAAGCCAGGCAGACCAGTGTATGTGTCCGAAAACCGGCCGGTCGTCCATGATAGCTCCGTTCAAACCCAATAACTCCACCGGCAAGGAGTGCGCCGGCCAGGCGGGTGCTGATCATGAGATAATCTGCTTCCATTGCGGTAAGAACTGATTCAAAACCTGTCATAATATGTCTTTTCCGGTTAGCGATAAACTTATGCTATCTGTTTTTATCCATCTGCGCAACGGTCCGTCTGATACCGAATTCCCTGTTGAGGACATCAGGGTGAACCTTCCTGCTCACTCTCCACTCTGTACGCAGTCCGCATAGAGTTGTGTAAATAAATGTGCTGCCGGTCAATGTTTTTCTGCCGTCAGGTGTGGCGAGTGTTGCCAGAGGAGTTTTTCTGAAATGAGAAGCAGGTGAGTCTCTATGAAACTTAAACATACCTTGAAAGTCGGCTATTTCCCTTGGAGACAGTGTGAATTTAAAAAGGGAAGTCCACTGTTTCTGGAGGATGTTCTGCTGAACCAGGTAGTCGTTCCCCTGGCGATCAATCCTGTACGATCGCCCCTGCTCTGTTTGAACAGTCCCGGTTCTGAGCAGAAGCGGAACTCTGAATGAATCTCCAAAGCCGACATCCACAAGCCAGGTTTCCTCAAGATGCACAAGCAGGACAACATGATCAAACGCAGGTGTGAATGTACGGTCCTCCTGGGCGACTTGAGCAGAAAGAAGGTCGATTTTGTACCCAAGCGAGCGTAAAAGATTTGCAAAGAGAATATTGTTTTCGTAGCATATGCCCCCTCGATTTTCTGTGACGATCTTCCGGTAGAAATGTTCTGGAGACAGCCGCATCGGTTCCGCCCAGTGGATGGAGAGATTTTCAAACGGTACACAGAGGAGATGAGCTGCCTGTAACGTATGTAGAGAGACCTGATCCGGATGTGTAAAAGTATGGTGATCAAGTCTCTTTAAGTAGGCCCGGAGGTGTTCAGGCTCCATTCGCATCCATTTCACGGCATGCATCCATTCGAGATTTGGTGGATAATCAGGTTGAAAGTAGAAATTAATCGGTGGTCACAACGGGGTCAATTCCAAATGATCGTACTTTTGCTGTTTTCCCGGGATACTGATACCTTCTGTTTGAATTGACAGGGGGTGTATGCTGTTCTTATCTGTTTGCTGAGGACAATGACCGGTGGATGTATGTCGCCAATCTGCAGTGTGCCCCTCTATTACCGACGGCGGGAATAATCTCGATAACGGTGGATGCAGATGCACCGTATATACAGTGGGGACAGGTGGTCTGGACCCGATTGACTGAAGGCAGGATCAGATCATTGCAGCTCTGATCTTTTACATGAATACAATTTTTGACAGGATACAGGCCGCTGGGACGGCACGAAAATATTTGCCGTCATCTCTTGTCAAACCGTTGGTTTTTTCATCCCTTGTTGCAATAAGCAGGAACCCATCAGAAAGTCAGGAGTAGTATGAGACAGCAGTTTATTCGTAATGTCGCTATTATCGCCCACGTTGATCACGGTAAAACCACCCTGGTTGATCAGTTATTTCGCTCAAGTGGTATGTTTCGTGATAATCAACATGTGGCCGATCGGCTGATGGATTCCATGGAGATTGAGCGTGAACGCGGTATCACCATTACTTCCAAAAACGGTTCGTATACGTATGGTGATTATCAGATCAATATTATCGACACTCCCGGTCATGCCGATTTTGGTGGTCAGGTGGAACGGGTGCTGCATATGGCAGATGGAGCACTCCTGTTGGTGGATGCGCAAGAGGGGCCGATGCCGCAGACTTTTTTCGTGGTAAAGAAGGCACTGGCTGCCAAGTTGCCGATCCTGGTGGTGATCAACAAGATCGACAAACCTGCAGCCCGGTGCGATTGGGCTGTGGATCAGGTTTTCGGTCTGCTGGACCGGCTCGGTGCTCCGGATCATATCCTGGACTTTCCGGTGGTCTATGCCTCTGCCAAGGCCGGCTATGCTGTTCATCAACCGGATGACCCGGTGACTGTGGACACTGGTATGCAGACTGTTTCCGAGATGATCATTCATCATGTGCCACCACCATCCGGCAGTCCTGATGCCCCTTTGCAGCTGCAGATCAGCACCATTGACTATTCACCGTATCTTGGCCGTTTAGGGATCGGTAAGCTTTTGAATGGTCGACTCAGTCTGCGTACTCCGCTGGTGGTTTCCCGCCGTGACGGGACCATTAACCCCGTACGGATCAGCAAGATCTTCGGCTTTGCGGGTAACCAGAAGGTACCGGTCGAAAATGTACAGGTGGGGGATATTGTAGCTGTTGCCGGTATGGAAGATGTGACCATCGGCGTTACCTTTACCGACCCCACCAATCCTCAGCCATTGCCGCTCATTGAGATTGACCCGCCCACTATTTCAATGAATTTTATTCCCAACGACTCACCTTTTGCCGGTCAGGACGGCAAGTATGTCACCTCCCGTCATCTTGAGGAACGCCTTTCCCGCGAGGTTCTCTCCGATGTGGCTCTTCAGGTCGAACCGCTCAGCAACGAGATCGGTTATCGGGTTTCCGGTCGCGGCGAGCTGCATCTTTCTATTCTTATTGAAAAGATGCGTCGTGAAGATTACGAGTTTCAAGTGACTCGTCCGCAGGTGATTGTTCGCGAGATTGATGGTCAGCTCATGGAACCGTATGAAGAGCTGTTTGTGGATGTTGATGAAAAGTTTCAGGGAGTGGTGATTGAAAAACTTGGCAGGCTTAAAGGGCTGCTCATCGACATGCAGGTCGAGAAAGAAATGACCCGTATGAAGTTTAAGGTGCCGACCCGTGGCCTGCTGGGCTATCGTTCCGTGTTCATGACCGATACCCATGGTATGGGGGTGATGCACTACGTTTTTGCAGAATGGGGCCCCCATGCCGGAGAGATTCAGAATCGGATCAACGGTGTGATGGTTGTTAAGGAGACATGCACGTCAGTCGCCTATGCGTTGTTTAATCTCCAGGAACGAGGTAGACTTTTTTTAGGTCCGGGCGTTGCTGTTTACTCCGGCATGATCATCGGCGAACATTGTCGGCCTGCTGATCTGATTGTAAATCCGGCCAAAGGCAAAAAATTGACCAACATTCGTGCATCCGGAACGGATGAGGCGGTTATACTTGTTCCACCGGTAGACATGAGTCTTGAGGACTGTATCTCGTATATCAATGATGATGAGTTGGTGGAGATCACCCCTAAGGCGATACGGTTACGTAAGAAGAAAGGGGTAAGGATAAGAGGATAAATAGCTTTCTTTTCTTCAGGGAGGTTTCATGAAAGAGTTGTTGCTTATCGGCGTGGCATTCGTTGTCGGTATTGCCGCCTTTATAGTTCTTCTGAAAAAAATCGGTGATGGCTGTACTCCCTGACTGCTGCTCTATGGCTCCGTAGGTGCGGGGCTGTTGACCTATGCGGTGTTGAAATTTTTCCTGTCCGGTTAAGTATGATGGCAACCATCAATCAAAATCGTCAGCTACAGGATCCGATTGTCTCAATACGGGCACGAATTGCGGAAAAACGCATTTTTGAGGCCCGATTTCTCTTTCGTCAGTTTGGAGACGTGATTGCACCACAGCAAAAACAGAAGCTGGCCGATGAACTGGCAGCCGTACTGACAGAAGCGGAACAGCTGTTGCAGCGTGCCCGGGCCCATGCTGCAGGTGGTGAACGTGCCCAGGCTGAGCAACTGTATCAAGAGATAGAAAAGGTGGTCATCGATATGCCCGGGGTTGCCGATGAGGCACGGGCATTGGCCGGAGCAGCGGTACTGACGTTGAAAATGAGGGCATCGGCTCCACTTGTCCCGGATCCGGAACAGCAGTTCAGCATCGATCCGGAACCCCGGATTAGCAATCAGAACCATATAAGATTCAGAAAACCGCAGTCAAAAACACGAGCTGCACGATGGCTGGTGGTCTGCCTGGTAGCCGGTGCAGGTCTTTTAACAGCCTCTTTGCTCGTACTTTGGTACAAAAACGTTACAGATGCTGATTTTTCAATCCCTTTTCTGAGCCGGCCATCTGAAAAGATTCAGATCAGGCCGATTATAACGGCAGACCATCCTGCGATGGAACAGGCAGCTCCGGATACGGTTGTCTCCGGAACGAATGGACGGGATGATTCAGAAATGCAGGCAGCTGTTACTTTGTCTCCTTCGTCTGCAGACACACCGGTCTCGGCACCGGCTGGAAAGGTCCGGGTGCACCCTCTTTCCACCCTGGAGGTGGGTACCCTGCAGGTGGAGCAATCAACAGGGCAATGATGTATTGTGCCGTCAATGCCTGTCGGTTTTTTTACAGGACAGGTCGTTTGCCGGTTTGTTTAAAAACATAGTAGTCCTGTAAGATACGGGTATGATCAAAGACCAGCGGCGGCAGGTTTTCCCGGCGAAAGACTGCAGCGTGTTGCGCGTCATCTGCGGCTTCCGGTTTGCCGCTGGCTGTGGCAATGTACACGGTTGAAGCTGTGTGTTGGCGTGGGTCACGATTCGGGGCGGAATAGGTATGGAGTTGTGTTGTCAGGGTTACAGACAATCCGGTTTCTTCGGCAGCCTCTCGGCGGGCAGCCTCTTCAAACGACTCGCCGTAATCAACGAACCCACCAGGCAGGGCCCATCCGTATGGTGGGTTTTTTCGTTCGATCAAAACAATACCATCTTCAACTTCTATAATGATATCGACGGTCGGGGCAGGATTTCTAAAGGTTTGAACCTGGGACCCGCAGGTTGGGCAGAGCATTGACGGCCTCCATTGTTTCATAGGCACAGGGTGCGGATATCTGTCCAGCTGTGGACAACGGGCAATCCCTGGCGGTTGTGATTCCAAGGCTGAGCAAAAACTATGGAATGAACACCGGTTTGACGTAACTGCAGGCAGGTTTCAACGCGATCGTCGATAAAGGCGGTAAGCCCGAGGCTTTTGATGTGCCTGGCCTTATCGTCGTGGTCACCCATGGCCACCACGTGCAGAGCCTGTGCAATCTGAGCAGGGAACATCTGCTTGAGCCAGTAATGTACCGGCTCAGCTTCGGATCGGGCTGTAATGATCGTCACCGGTGTATGGTCTGCCATCTCTGTCAGCACCTCCACTGCACCGGGCATCGGAAGAAGACCGGTGCCCACGGAATCGTGGAGGATTCGGAGAAAGATCTCTTCAGCAATACCTGCATCCATATCAAGACATTGTTCCACGCTAAACTCGGTGATGTGTTCCCGTTTTATACCGCAATAGTCGTACTGTTCGCAGGCGATACGGATAAAAGCTTCGATTGTATCTGCAATAACCCCATCGAAATCAAATCCGATTTCTGCAGGATGGATTTTACCGGTCTGCATGGGAGCGGGGGCTCTCACTGTTCGATTTTGGCATCCTCAACAATGACCTCGTATTTGTAGCCGGCTCCAAAATCCCGATTAAAGGCGAGTGTTCCGGCAATGGTGACCACCTTGCCCTCTTCCACATCTGCAGTGGTGGTGACCACCAGGTCATGATGATTCTTTTTGGCATCACCGGTTCCATCCTGCAGGTGGAGCCAGTTTTTCCCCATGATCATTCGTGAGATCTTCATGATTTTTCCGCGGACATGAACGGTCTTACCATCCAGATCTTTACCTTGTTGAAAACATTCAGCCACAGAATAACTGTCCGGACCGACTGCTTTGTCGATACTGAGATCAGCAGAGGGAACGATTGCACCGGCACTGCCGGTTGATTGCCCCATGGTGTCGATGGCGCCGGCATGTTCTTTGGTGCTGCTCATCTCTGTTCGCAGTGCCGACTCAAAACTGTTTTCCTGCTTACCGGTTTTTGATGTATCAGAGGCTACATTTTGGGCATTGCCATGTTTTTTATCTAATCCCGGGGAGAAGACAATTGTCTCAAACGTGCGGTTCAGCGTGTTCGAGGTGAAATTGTGCATAGGAATACCCGGCATACAGGCAATTGACTCGCCGGTTGTTACCGAAGTTTCAGGAACAGCAACCCATGTTTTTCCCTCTTTGGTATCCAGGTATACGTATGTGTAACCATTGCTGTTCATGGTTTCAAGAACTGTCCCCAGAAGGACGGTCTCTCCAGATTTCACCTGCGCGGTCTCCGGATCTGGTCCAGCTGTTTTTGTCTCCCTGGCCAGGACAAGTGAGGGAAAGGCCAGCAGAAAGACAAGGGAGGCATGCAGTAAGGTTGTACGGATATTGGTCATGGGGTACTCCTCTTTGAAAAGAAAGATAGCATTGTCAGTCCTGAGCAGGCACAGTATCCTGCAGTATCTTTTCGATCAGGCTGAATCGAACCTATACATTAGAGACGTCGGAAACACTGTCAACCCCTGTCGGGAAACAGTTGATCAAGGCATAGAGCGATGGACCGGCCCCAGACCTGATAACCTCTGGTACTGAGATGGACCTGGTCGGCCAGGAATCCGGGATGAGTGATGGGCAGGCATTGTTCATGAAACGGCTGTACTAAATCGAGGAAGGTGCACTCATTTATGGAATCGGCTACTTGGTGCAGTTCCCGGTTGATCTGTTCGATTTCATGGGAAGGTACAGCCGGCATGGGCATCAGAGAACAGAGAATCAGCGGTACTTCCGGATAGAAAAGGCGCATTCGCTGCATCATAGTGGAAAAAATTGCCGGCACGAACATGTAGCCCATCAGAAGGTTGTTGGTTCCGGACTGAACCAGGACTGCATCAGGATCGGGACAGTCTTCCATCTCATCGACCAGACGTGCGGCCAGTTCTTCCGTCATTTCACCGGCAAGGCCCCGATTGATCACGAACACATCGGGCAGGTGCTTGGGCCAGTTACCCCACTCCACCAGGGAGTCTCCGAGCATGAGCAGTTTAATCATATTGTTTTCCCTCTGATTGATTGTGATTGCAAAACAATGCAACCCATGGCCGGCACTGATACGGTCTGATTGTACTCTACAGTATCGGCGAGTTGCAGGTCAACGAAGTCGTGTGGAGACGGACGACTGGTATCGATGATCTGCTTCCATATTCGATTGCGGGTGGCAGCAGGAACGATGAACCGGGCTGACTCGTTGGGGCTGCCGTTGAGCATGACAAAAAAATCGTCATCTGTTTGTTCCAGTACCGCTCCATTGAGAAGATAGGCCAGCGTTCTGCACTCATGCGACCAGTCCTGTTTGCCGGGATACAGGCTTTGCCAGCGTATCTCCAGAGAACAGCTGTCTTCTTCGATGCCGGTGTTCCCTGACTGGAAAAAGGTGTCACGTCGGAAAACATGGTGGTTTTTCCGGAGTTTGATCAATTTTTGGAAGAATCGGAGCTGCCCTTGTCTTTTTTTCAGCAATGACCAGTCCAGCCAACTGATTTCATTGTCCTGGCACCAGGCGTTGTTGTTGCCCATTTGACTGCGCCCGAATTCATCACCGGCAACCAGCATCGGGACCCCCTGGGAAAGGAAAAGGATGGTGGTCATGGTACGAAGACGCCTGGCACGAAGGCGGAGTATATGGGGGGTTCTGGTGGAGCCTTCTATACCGCTGTTCCAGCTGAGGTTGTTGTTGTCACCGTCCCGATTGTTTTCACCATTCAGCAGGTTGTGTTTCACATTGTAACTCACCAGATCGGTCAGGGTGAAACCGTCATGACTGGTAATAAAATTGATTGAATTACACGGGCGGTGATTATGACGCTGATAGAGATCTGAACTGCCGGCAATTCGTGTGGCCAGGGCAGGGACCATCCCTAAGCGACCGCACATGAACGCACGGACATCGTCGCGGAAGCGGCCGTTCCACTCCGCCCAGCGATGGTGCGGTGAAAAATGACCCACTTGATACAGGCCCGCGGCATCCCATGCCTCGGCAATGATTTTGGTATGGGCGAGAACAGGATCTTCGGCAATTCTTTCCACCACCGGCGGGTTGGTAAGAACGTTGCCGTTGCCGTCGCGGCCGAGGATTGAGGCGAGATCGAAGCGGAAACCATCGACATGCATCTCAATAACCCACCAGCGCAGGGCGTCCATGATAAGGCTGCGAACAATCGGGTGGTTGCAGTTACAGGTATTGCCACACCCGGAATAATTCAGGTAGCTTCTTTTGTCCGCGTCGAGCAGATAATAGATGGTGTTGTCGATACCGCGGAAACTGGACGTTGGTCCATCGGCTCCACCTTCGGCAGTATGGTTGAAGACGATGTCAAGAATAACCTCGATACCGGCACTGTGTAGAGCTTTGACCATATCACGAAATTCATTGAGCGGAGCGTGAAGGTCGCTGCTGTATGACGATTTAGGGGCAAAAAATGAGAGTGGGCTGTAACCCCAGAAATTCTTCAACCGTTTTTTGGTTTCCGGATTAATAAACGTCGTTTCATTCTCATCGAATTCCGTAACCGGCATCAGTTCAACAGCTGTGATACCCAGTTGCTGAAGATAAGGGATCTTTTCGATAATCCCCTTATAGGTACCGGGATGACGGACTTTTGCTGTGGGGTGAAAGGTAAAACCACGAACATGCAGTTCATAGATGATGGTATCTTGCAGAGGGATATTGAGTGGTTTATCACCTTCCCAGTCGTAGCTATGTGTATCAAGAAGGCAACAGGGTTCATAACCGAGAAAATTTCTCGGCCCACCCCAGTTTGCAGAGAGAATTTCTTTGGCATACGGATCGAGTAAAATATGTTGTGAGTCATAGAGATGACCGGTGATACCAGGTTCATAGGGGCCGGATATCCGATAGCCGTAATGGAGATCCTCCGGTACTCCACTGAGCATGATGTGCCAGATATCTCCGGTTTTGTGTACTTGCGGGTCAAGGGGAATCTCTATATAGTCGTCTCGATGGTGAGGAAAGTTGAGAACTAAGCTGACAGAGTGGGCATGCCGGGAAAAAAGGGCGAAGTTTATACCCAGGGGTAAGATGGTGCTCCCCAGGGGCAAAGGAACACCCGTCTGTGTGCGAATGGAGTTTTTCATATTGCAATGAGAATGGTTATCATTATAGTAAAGGGCAACTAGAGAGATAGTACTCGGTTCTCATTATTTTTGGAACTCTTGCGATGGAGGATTCTATGGGACTGTTCAGTAAGCTGATTGATGGGAATAGACCGGAGATCGATTGGGAGATGACGCCGGACTATACGTTTGGAACCTATGAGAGCTGGGGAGGCGTGGAACGGGTTCGCAGTAAAAATGAGCGGGTGTACTATTTTTTCATTGACGATTGGGGAGATGAACCGAAGCTCTGCCTTATGGAACGGGGGATAAAACATGCCCGTATTGTGGCGGAAATACTTGCCCCAAAAGATATGTTGCAACAGTGCATCAGCGAGCAGGGTAAAGTGGCACTGTTTGAACGTACTCATCCCATTAATGAACAAATCAAACAGTGGTTGATTACCAACGTCATAGAGGGAGATGACGGTTCTACGATTGTGCCGTTGAATGTCAGTACAGATCGTGGTGTCGGTTCAACTGGATTACCCACCAGGGATGATCCGGTGGTTGTTGACAAGTACGTTGATCTCCCCGACAAAATGGAAGAGATGAGTGAAGAGGACGTAGCTGCTCTTGTCTTACAATACAATTTTGCCGATCAGGAGCGTAATCCCGGTGGTCAGTTTGTCAACACCCTGGTTGACAACGAAGACGGTTTGACTGTCACCGATAAAAGCACCGGGCTAATGTGGCAGCGAGGCGGGATTGACATAATGAGTCATCGTTCCATCCGCAAGGAGATTGAAAAACTCAATGCCTCGCAATTTGCCGGTTATTCTGATTGGCGACTACCAACCATGGCTGAAGCTCTTTCGCTACTTGAACAGGAGAAAAGCGAACAGGACCAGCATATACATCGGTGTTTTTCCATTGAACAACCCTTTATTTTTGTTGATGCAGTCAGAAAACCCGGCGGGCATTGGTTTGTTGATTTTAAACAGGGGCGAGCCTACTGGTCGTCAGGAACAATTCCCGGTGGTTTTGGCCGACTTTGCAGGTCGATAAAATAAACTTTGTAAAGAAAAAGCTGTTGATTCACAGGGAAGCAGTGAGTAGGATAAATAGACGAAAAATATTTGAACCAGCCAAGGAGTGCCTGTCTGTTGAAAAGGATATTAGTTGTTGATGACGAATCACAGATACGAACCATGCTGACCCAGATGCTCGAATTAGAGGGGTACACGGTGCATACTGCCGAAGATGGCGCAGAGGGACTTTCCCTGGTGGGACGCTATGCTTTTGATTTGGTCGTTACCGATATGATTATGCCGGTGAAAGATGGCTTGAAGTTCATTATGGAACTTGTGCGTGATTATCCTGATCTGAAAATCCTGGCTATTTCAGGAGGCGGGGCCATCAAGGCAGAACGTTATCTGACCATGGCTGGTTATCTTGGTGATATTGCAACACTGGAGAAGCCGTTCAGGCGGGATGCCTTTCTTGCATTGGTTCGAAAGCAGTTAGGGATCGAATAGGAAAGTAATTTTACAGGAACCATAAAAAAGGCCGGCATTATTGCCGGCTTTTTTTATGGTACAGCTGCTGCTCATCAGTTAACGCTTGCAGCCGTTCTTGTCGTGTTGACTGTTTCAACTTTGGCCAGCCGGCCATCTTTTGCTGTTTGGAAACCATAGTTCACCAGTTTTTCCAGGTCCGCCCACATGGATTCGCTCCCCATCAAGGCGACCACAATGGTACGGTTGTCTCGGGTAAACTGACCGACATAGGTCTGGCGGGCGGCAAGAGTGTACCCTGTCTTTCCCCCATCCGTTCCATCAAGACGCCACAGGGCTTTATTGTGGTTGCGCAGAATCTTTCCATAGGTGGTTGAGATGGATTTCTCATGCATTCTGCGAGCAAAATCCTCATCCTGCATTGCATAGCGGAACAGATTGGCAAGGTCACGAGCTGTTGACTGCTGCCCGTTGGCAGTGAGACCTGAAGCGGTCCGACAAACTGTATGGCGGGCTCCCCACATCCTTGCTGTAATCGTCATGAGATTGGCAAAGTTTTCTTCACTACCGCTTATTTTTTCGGCAAGGGCTACGCTGGCATCGTTAGCCGAGGCAAGTAAAACTGCGTTGATCAGGTCATTGGCCTGGTAGTCCCTGTTGGCATCCAAAAAAATTTTCGAGCTGGGCATGGCAGCCGCCTTGTTGCTGACGTTGATGGTGTCATCGGGTTGCAGCGATTTAAGGGCAATCATGGCCGTTACTATTTTGATGGTGGAGGCAGGCTGCCGAGGGTTATCAGGGGCTTTTGCGAAGATCTCGCCACCGGTATCAGCGTCGAGGATAATGGCACTTTTCGAACTGATCTGTTCACCTATTTCAGTGAAGCTTTTGTGAGCAAACGTTTGCGGCTTCGAGGGAGTCGAAGAGGGAGCGGTTTTTTTATTGCGTGCAGTTTTGTTGGCGTGAGAGGTTGTGGAAGCTGATTTTGCTGACTTTTGGGTTTGTACTCGTTTTGCAGGAGCACGGGACGATAATTTTTTGGCAGTGTTTTTACCTGTCCCTGCAACGTGCTTTTTGGTTGTCTGTTGACCTGTTTTTCCAGCGGCTGTTTTTATTGCGGGTTGTTTAACCGCAATTTGCGAAACCTTGTTCGTTTTGGCCGGGAGCTTGGTTGGAGCCGGTGATTTTTTTTTGTTTGCAGTTGCGGTGGCCAGCGTGGTTGCCGGTTTCCCGTTTTTTTGCTGTGCTGTGGATAACGCAGCCAGACCATCCGGAACAAGCGGGCAGATATAGAGCAGGTTTAAAAAAAAGAGTGACAACAGAAGAGGGGACCATCGCATAGTGAACATAACCTGTGAAGAAAAATAGAAGTGAATCGAATCATATGCCTAATAATATTTCTTTTTCCATGCTGTCAAGCGAATTGACCGTTTTCTTTGAAAGTGTCTCAGGCTTATGGTAAACAGGCGCCATATTTTATGATTGGATAAAACGAAGTGAAAGAAAAGGCGGTGAACGGGATGGAAACACTACCAGGTGCCAGAGAAAGCAGCAGCGATGCATGCGAGGACAGCAGTCAGGATCAGGCCAACGCCGTACATTTGCCCGTGATTCAGGAAAATGCAACCACGATCAACGATTTAATCGATATCAGCTGTCGAAAGTATCGTCAACTTCCTGCCATCGGCATGGCGTTGGAAGAGGCGCTGACCTATAAGGAGTTTCATGAGCGGATTCTTTCCATCGCAGCGTATTTGCGGCATTTAGGCGTCAAGCAGGGAGACAGGGTTGCCTTGCTTGGCGAAAATTCTCATCATTGGGGAACCGTGTACCTGGCTGTTGTCCGTTTAGGGGCCTGTGCCGTCCCTATCTTTCCGGACCTGCCGGAGGGAGATGTTCATCACATTTTAGGGCAAATGGGGTGCAATATTATTTTTGTGACCCAGAGACAGATCGAAAAGATTTATGATCTGAAGCAGCAGTTACAACACGTTATAACCTTTGACGATTATCATGACAACACCGGGTTGATCACAACCCAAACCTTCAGTGATTTTCTGGCCGAGGCGCTGACGGAATTCGGTGAACAGGCCCGTGACGAAACTCTGGAATTTCCCGGCGTCAAAACCGATGACCTGGCCACCATACTGTACACTTCGGGTACTTCCGGCTTTTCTAAAGCAGTGATGCTCAGTCATGGCAACCTGTGTGCCAACGCTTATTCCGCTGCTGGTGTCATTCAAATCGCACCGGGCTGGGTTTTTCTCTCGGTGCTGCCCATCTCGCATATCTATGAGTTTACAGTCGGTCTCCTGCTGCCGTTGTTGAAGGGGTGCCGGGTTGTTTATGCCGGCAAGCCGCCGACTCCGGCGATTTTGCAGAAAATCTGCGAGAAAGAACAACCTCATGCCATGCTGATTGTTCCATTGATCATTGAAAAGATATTTAAAAAACGAGTGGCACCAGCACTGGAAAAGAGCAAAATGCTCAGTTTTCTTTGTAAATTCAGTATGAGTCGCAAGATGGTGTACCGTAAAATCGGTGCCAGGCTCTATGCTTTTTTTGGCAATCGGCTTCAGGTGATGGGGATCGGCGGTGCTGCCCTGAATCCCGATGTGGAAACCTTTATCCGTGATGCCGAATTTCCGTTTATCGTCGGTTATGGCCTGACTGAAACATCCCCTTTGCTGGCGGGGGGGCCCCATGGTGATCAGACGATCGCACATGGTTCTGCCGGAAAGCCGGTGCCGCATGTTGAAATTCGCATTGCTGATCCCCATCCTGAAACCGGAGTCGGTGAAATTCTGGCACGCGGGCGAAACATTATGCAGGGGTATTACAACGACCCCGACGCCACCGAGGCTACCTTTACCGGGGATGGATGGCTTAGGACCGGCGATCTCGGCTTAATTGACGGTAAAGGAAATCTCCATATCAAAGGGCGGTCCAAATCAGTTATTGTTCTCTCCAACGGTGAGAATGTCTATCCTGAAGCGATCGAGCACAAGATCGATGCCTTCCCTTTTGTCCTTGAATCGCTGGTGATCGAGAGCTGCGGTAAGCTGGAAGCCTGGGTTTACCCGGATTATGAATTCATCGACAGCAGGACCATGGGACAAAATCAGACTCAACGCCAGCAGTTCATCACAGAGTTGCTTGAGGAGATGCGGACCAGTATCAACACACAGCTTTCCAACTCTTCACGGCTGTCACGGATTCTTGAGCGACGCGAACCGTTTATCAAAACAGCAACGCATAAAATTAAACGTTATCTGTATTCAACCGGCAACATGCAAGCGTAAGCGCTTTTTTTAAAACATCAGGAGAGGGGAAAATGAAAAAAGTTTTCTTGGCAATTGGAGTGGTGTTGCTGGCAGCACAGGGAGATGTCTGGGCGTCTGCATACCGTATTCCTGAACAGTCGGTAAACTCCACTGCACGTTCCGGAGCTTATACCGCATATACCCCCGGAGCTGACGCCACGTACTTCAACCCAGCGAACATGTCGTGGCTTGACAATAAGACCCAGATCGAGGTGAATGGTACCTGGATTCATCTGACGTCGATTTCGTATACAGATGCGCGCAGCGCAACTTTAAGTGGTGATTCGGAGTCGGAAAACTTTTTTATGCCCACACTGTTTGCAGTTTCTCCGGATTTCAATAATTTTAGATTCGGTTTTTCGGTCACTACCCCGGCTGGACTGTCCAAACAGTGGCAAGATCCGTATCCGCGGACCTTTGCGGAAGAGTTTACTCTTAAGGTGTTTGAGTTTAACCCCACGGTTTCGTATAAGTTGAATGATCTTTTTTCAGTGGGGGGCGGGGTTCGTGCCGTGTATGTTGACGGCAAGGTGAAGAGCCGGGGCATTGTTCAGCAACCCAATGTAACTGCTCATAGAGACATGGATGGAGATACGTGGGAGGCCGGTTATAATCTGGCACTGACCGTACGGCCAACCGAGAAAATGAATTTGAGCCTTACGTATCGTTCGAAAGTTGATTTAGGCGTTGAGGGGCATGCAGACTTGGCCACGAATTTGAACAGACTGCCGATTCCACCATTTTCACCCATCCCCTCCACCTATATCGGTGACACCGGTGTTGAGATTCCGTTGCCCGCAGTGTTATCGGCCGCTGTTGCGTACACGTTTTTTGATCAACTGACTGTGGAGTTCCAGTATGACCGGACGTACTGGTCTGACTATAAAGATCTTGATTTCACCTACCCTGTGTCACTGCTCAACCCCGTGTTGACAGGGGCTTTTGACGATCCGGTTGTCAAAAACTGGCAGGATACCGACTCCTGGCGTTTGAGCTTGGTCTATGATTTAAAAAACGATTGGGTTTTGATGGCGGGTTTTGGCATCGATAAAAACCCGATGCCAAGCAGTACAGTGGGTTTTGAATTGCCCGATTCTGATGCCCTCGTCTACTCTGCCGGTGTGCGGTACACGATTAATCAGGCTATGGAAGTCGGGGCAGCCTACCTGTATGATTACAAGAAGTCACGCAGCGTGAACAATATTGCTGAGGACGGCCGGCTGAACGGTACCTTGAAAGATGCCTCGGCCGGACTGCTGACTGTTGGATTTACGTACAAATTTTAATAAACACGTTCTTTTGCTGCTGTTTTGAAGGCCCGGAGTTTTCCGGGCCTTTTTTTATCCTAGAAGGAGAGAGTGAGAGAAACGGATGATCGGCATGATCACCGCACTGATGATACCGGTATAAAAGAGGGCAAGCAGAATGAAAAAGCCAAAGGGTTCAAGACGTGCATAACTCCGTGCGGTTTGAGGAGGCAACAGGCCCATGAGTACTTTGGAGCCGTCAAGGGGCGGGATGGGAATACAGTTGAAGACCGCCAGCATGATATTGATCCAGACACTGGCGACCAGCATGCCAACCAGCGGTTGCAGGAAAAAAAGCGGCAGGATTTGAAACGTAACCAGAAAGTGGGCCAGAGCTGCGCTGGCAATGGCCAGAATCACGTTTGATCCCGGACCTGCCAGGGCAACGAGTAACATGTCTTTTTGGGGTTGTCTGAAATAACGTGGATCAATCGGGACGGGTTTGGCCCAGCCTATTTTCATGATGATAAAGGCCAGCACCCCCAATGGATCGAGGTGTTTGAGCGGATTCAGGCTCAGACGACCGGCATTCTTGGCAGTTGGATCACCCAGGCGCCAGGCAACGTAGCCATGCGCATACTCATGCACGGTTAAGGCGAACAGGAGTGGCGGTATTTGAATGATCAACTGTTGCATTAAGGCGTATATATCAACATTCATGAGTGATTCTGTCTCCTCGAAAAAGATGAGGTGTATCTCTGTGTTTAGGTACTCAACGCTATAAATTAAGAAAGTGTGGAGGAAAAGCGAGAAAAAAGATGGTGTTTACGATAAAGCGGCGCCGGGAGGGTAGGTGGACTGAATAAAGGACAGTGCATCTTCACGACTGCCGACCTGACCGTCGAGCTGTACTTCGATCAGATGATTGCGAATGGTCCGGAAGAGAGGCCCGGGGATATACCCCATGGCTTTCAGTTCATCGCCACGAACCAACGGTACAACATTTCTCCAGGTGGTAACATAGTGGGAAACAGCCTGTTGAATGTAGCGCTTGCGGGCAATTGCCATGAGGTAGAGGAGACCTTCGATGTCGAGTTCATGCAGAAGCCAGTAGGTTTCACTGGGCCGGAGAAACGGTCGTTTCTGCATTTCTTGAGCAACACGTTCAGCCTCTGTTTTTTGGGCAATCAGCTTGCGTCGCTGGCGAGGAGGGAGTGAAAATCGGTTGCAGAAGGCAATGAGCTCCTTGGTTCGTGATCGACTCATGATCGCCAGTAAATAGACCATCCACGGTTCAATCTTATCAGGTAGATACAGCAGTTTGAACCAGGAAATCGCCTGGTTGGCCTGGGTGAGAAAATGAAGGAATCGTCGATCGATTTTGAGGTTGGGACGCAGGTCGGGCCAGAGAAAGGGAAAGAGCTTCAGTGCCGCCATCCGCCGTAAAGCTGGTATGGGGTTGTCTTCGGAAAGAATCAGTTTGAGTTCGTGAAAGAAGCGAGGCTCCTCAACCCGATCAAACAGATTCATCTGGACGGTGTTTTTGATGAGTTTTTCGGTGTGTTTGGTGATGGTGAAGTCTAATCGGCTTTCAAAACGGATCGCCCTGAAGATACGAGTGGGATCCTCAACAAAGCTGAGGTTGTGCAGTACCTGAATTCGTCGCTCCTTGAGGTCGTTTTGGCTGTTGAAGTAGTCAACCAGGATACCGAATCGTTTTGGATTCAGATGGATGGCCATAGCGTTGATCGTAAAGTCACGCCGGTAGAGGTCGAGCTTGGTCGAGCTGTGCTCCACGGTGGGCATGGCGGCTGGATGCTCATAGTATTCCAGGCGGGCTGTGGCTACATCAATACGGGACTGGTCAGGGAAGATGACAGTCGCTGTCCCAAATTTTTCGTGGGGATGGACTATGCCATGGCGCTGGGCGGCCAGGGCTTTGGCAAGCCTGATACCGTCCCCTTCAATGACGATGTCGATATCAGTATTTTGTACCTGCAGGATCAGGTCACGGACAAAACCTCCGGCCACGTAGGCGTTGCATCCCTGCTGCTCTGCTATTTCACCGATTTCTCGTAAAAGTACAATAACGTTTTTCGGCAGGACTTGCGTCATGACACTGCTGAGATGACGGGTCCGCTCAATGGATGGACGTTCGTCACTGCGCAGCAGATCAAGCGAGAGATGTGCAGGGTCGTTGACAAGCAGGGCAAGCAGATCGGTACGGGTAATCACCCCGACAATGTCATCGTCACGCGTTACCGGTAAAAGACGCTGGCGGTTTTCAACGATCAGTCGCTGGATATCGAAGAGAGTGCCGCTTTCAGGTATGGTGGCGATGTCGGTGGTCATGTAGTCAGCCACCGGTATATTGCCCAGTTTATGAAAAATAGCCTTTTCAGCAACCCGGCGTGAGATCATTCCCAGAAGGCCGCAGGGGTTTTCCCCGTTCCCGTCACTGTTGGTTCGTACCACCGGGAGCACGGTGACATTGTAACGGGTCATTAACTGGTTGGCCTGATCGATACTCACTTCCGGTGTGACGGTGATGACCGGCGCACTCATAATTTCGCCGGCCATGGCTTTGGGGCGGACATGGCGGTGAAGTAAACTGATCAACTGTTCTTCAGCTTCAACAATGGTCAGGTTGCGGACCGTGGCGGAGGCTGCGGTGGCATGGCCGCCGCCCCCGAATTCTCTGGCAATTGTGCCGACATTCACTTCAGGGATGCGACTGCGTGCAATAAGGTAGGTCCGTTCACCCATGCTTAACAGGGCAAAGACCACATCAATATTGTCCAGCACCATGAGACGTTGGACAAGGACTGAGAAATCATCGATATAATCCGGCATGGTCAGTTTGCTGACCACCACTGTCACGCCGCGTATGACATAGGTGTGGGCTTCTTGACGCAGTTGACCGAGCAGACTGATCTGTTCGGAAGACAGTTCGCGGGAAATAAATTGAGTGATGATATCCAGATTGGCGCCATGGGTCAGGAGCCATGAGGCTGCCGCCAGATCTTCCGGGCAGGTGGAGGAGTGCAGAAAGCTTCCGGTATCCTCATAAATGCCGAGTGCCATCAGTGTGGCCTCATCCGGCGAGGGAACGATATTTTTTTCTTGAAAAAGACGGGTGAAAATTGTTGTGGTGGAGCCTACCGGTTCGACGATCTCTTGAGAGCCACGGAGATCTGTCTCGGTATCAGGATGATGATCGTACAGATGAACCGTAACAGCAGGGTTGGTTGCACACTCCGCTAATCTGCCTATTCGATCGGCCTGCCGGGTATCCACAACAATCAGACGTTGTACCTTGTCGATATCAATATGCTTGATCTTTTTGAATGCATAGATGTTGCGAAATTCCTGGGCCAGATAGTTGCGAACGGATTTTTCCTGGGATCCGGGGAAAACCAGGACGGCTTCCGGATACAGTCGTTTGGCTGCGATCATGGATGCCAGGGCATCAAAGTCTGCGCCGATATGCGTGGTGATAATATCCATAGCCGCGATTATACACTACTCGAAGAGTCTGTAAAGACAAGGCCGTGTTCTGTGGATTCAGTAGAGGCCTGCAAGGTGTTCTTTTCCATGATATCGGTCTGTTGCCGGTGTGTTTGTTGCAACAGAAATAGGGGTTGATGATCTGCTTGTCCATCGGTATCTGTCCTTTATTCAACAAGGGAGATACCGTTTTTGCAGAGTGAGAATTACGACTCTTTTCCCTGTTGTTGCTTGACAACTATTTGTGAATGCACTATTTTAGTTTGATTCACTCGGATTAGGGCGGGTGTAGCTCAGTTGGTAGAGCACAAGCTTCCCAAGCTTGGGGTCGCGGGTTCGAGCCCCGTTGCCCGCTCCACACGGAGATCTGTCCGATAGTGTTGCCGTTTTAACTTCTGCAGATTGCACGGTGACATGCACCGGTGTTTTTGAAAGTGGGCTTTGCCCGCTTTTTTTATTGTCTCTTCACACTTTACTTGCTGTGAGATCGGAACGTCCCTGAGGACATGACGAAAAGAATAAGGTTGAAAAGAACGGTTTTTAACAAATGGGCAATGATTCAGAACGAATAGTAACGATTGTCCAGGAATTTGCCGAGCCTCTGTTAGCACAGTCAGGTATGGAGCTCGTTGAGGTTCAATTCCGGAGAGAGGGGCATGGCTGGGTGCTTCGTCTGTTTATTGATAAGGAGGGCGGCGTTACCATCGACGACTGTGCTGAGGTGAGTCGTGAGGTCAGTGCCTATCTTGAGGTTGAAGACCCGGTTGAGCACGCCTACCATCTTGAAGTCTCCTCGCCGGGGTTGGAGCGGCCGCTTCGAGGGCGTCAGGATTTCAGTCGTTTTTCCGACCGGCTGGTCCGCCTTAAGCTGCATGATCCTGTTAAGGGGCAGCATGTTCTTGTCGGTACCCTGCTTGGCCTAGAAGGTGAAGCTGTGATATTGGCGTTGGATAATGAAACCGTTTATATCGATTTGGAAAATATAGTAAGGGCGCGTCTAACGTTGTAAAATCCTTGGGGTGAACGTGGAATTGATCGCCTAGTTGGAGTCAAGCATGGTAGGAACAGAAAATCTTAAACGAATTGTCGATCAGATCTGCCGAGATAAAGGTATTGACCGGGCCTTGCTGATTGATGCGATTGAAGAGGCTGTCCGCTCCGCTGTTCGGAAAAAATATGGGGGTCGCCGGGATATCGAAGTCCAGTTCAGTGAAGATCTGGGAGAGATCGAGGTCTTTCAGTATCGTACGGTTGTGGAAGAGGTCTTTGATGAAGAGACTGAGATCTCTTTGGAAGATGCTCGACGGCTGGATCCGGACGTTGAGGTGGATGATGATCTGGGTGAAAAGCTTGATAGCGTTGCCGATCTTGGCCGCATCGCTGCTCAGTCGGCTAAGCAGGTGATTATTCACCGAATGCGTGACGCTGAACGTGATGTGATTTACGATATGTATCGGGATCGCGAAGGCACAATCGTCAACGGTATCGTGCAGCGATTTGAGCGAGGTGACATGATCGTTAATCTTGGGAGAACCGACGCTGTTCTGCCGCGAGACAATCAGATACCCAAAAGATCTTACAAGCAGGGTGACCGTATCCGGGCCTATTTACAGGAAGTACGCCGAGATGCCCGAGAAGGTAAGCATCGTGATTCACAGTTAATCCTCAGCAGAACCTGTAACGAATTTCTGATCAAGCTTTTTGAAATGGAGGTCCCGGAAATTGCCGAAGGCATCGTCAAGATTATGGGTGCCAGCCGCGAACCCGGGTTTCGAGCCAAAATTGCCGTGTCATCCATTGAATCGGATGTGGATCCGGTGGGCGCCTGTGTCGGTCTTAAAGGATCTCGGGTTCAGAATGTTGTTCAGGAGTTGCAGGGTGAGCGGATCGATATCGTACCCTGGAGTCCGGATCCGGTGAAGTACGTGTACAATGCCCTGGCTCCGGCAGAGGTGTCGATGGTGATTGTTGATGATGAAAAAAAATGTCTGCTCGTGGTTGTACCTGATGATCAGTTGTCACTGGCTATTGGAAGGCAGGGGCAGAACGTCCGTCTCGCTTCACGGCTTTTGGGGTGGAGGATCGATGTGAAGAGTGAGTCGAGATACGCAAACGCCGAAACGACAGGCTATCGGGAACTGCTGACGGTTGAGGGGGTTGATGAGGGCTTGGCGGATCGGCTGTTTGGAGCGGGGATAACTTCTGTGGAGCAGGTGGCAGAAACTGATGTTGAAAAATTGGCTGTTGCTGCCCGGATTGATGTGGATCAGGCAACGGCTTTACAGTTGATGGCTGCTCAAGTGCAGCCTGGGCAGGACCGGCAGGTTGAGCCAACAACGGATGAAGGAGCAGGAACAGAAGACACCGTGATCTGATGCAAAGAGGACATGTGCCGGTACGAACTTGTCGGGGATGTGGCCGGAAGGCCTCCCGGGCGACCTTACTACGATTTGTTCTGGTTGAGGGGTGCCTGGTTGAAGATCAACAGGCTGTGCTGACAGGGAGAGGGATTTACTGTTGCAATGATCCCGTTTGCCGGGCGCGTCTGGCAAAAAGCAAGAAAATCGGAAATCGGACTGAGCCTATGCGGTGAATGGCTGATGAAGGGAGTGTTTGATGAGTAAGGTTCGTGTTTACGATCTCGCCAAGGAATTTGGGCTGAAAAGCAAAGAATTGGTAGACAGGCTGGTGGCGATGGGCTACCCAGTAAAAAGTCATAGTTCAAGTGTCGATAGTGATATGGCCGCGGATATTCGAAATAAAATAAAAGGGTTAGTGGCTGCTGGCGTTGCAGAAGGTCGTATCGAGATGCGAAAGGAACCCGAACCGGCCGCTAAAAGCAGAGTTGTTGTCCGTCGTCGGTCCAGGGCGGAAAAAGAAGAAGCCGCGAGGAAACAGGAGGAGGCCGAGGCCCAGGCGTTTGAAGAAGAAGTCCAGGCGCTGGAAGCGCGTCTTCAGAAGGCGGGTGCAGACGAGCTATCGATTGCAGAAGATGTCACAGCACCGGAGCCGTCTGACCTTCAGGACAGCGAGCCTGATATTGTTGAGCCTGACGATGACACTCCTGCCGGGGAGCAGGAACCCGCCATTTTGGTAGAGAAGAGTGAAGAGCCTGCTGAAGAACCCGTTGTCGCTGAAAAAGCTGATGAGGCGGAAGTCGTCAGTGCTGCTGATGCCGTGCCGCAGGAAACAGAAGTGGAATCTTCTCCGCCCGCCGAGGAAACAGCTGTTGCAGATGTTGTTGAACGACCGAAGCGATTGGCCAGGGTCGTTGGTCGTGTTGTCATACCTGTCCCTGAAAAACGAACGAAGCCGACAACGAAGCCGCAACCCCGTTCGGCGCAGCCTCCTGTTGCAGGCGCACCTGTTGAGGTCCCGGTGGCCGCGGATGATGCACGGGGGGACAAGGGGAAGAAAAAAGGCAAACGAATGGTGGCTATTCAGCCTGAGGATGATGAGCAGGGCAAAAAAAGCCCGGTTAAAGGTCAGAAGAAGGCAAGAGGCCGATTGGATTTCACAACGGATAGTGATGTCGAGTTCATGCGTCCTCGCAAGGGAAGAAAGAAGAGAGATGCAATAAAAAAAGACCAGCAGATGCAACAGGTGGCTGATACCAAGGCCATCAAAAAGCGAATTAAGGTGGTATCCACCATCAGTGTGGGAGACCTGGCCAGGCGTATGGGTATCAAGGCCAGTGAGGTTATCTCTGCCCTGATGCGGTTGGGTGTGCTTGCTACCCTTAATCAGGCCTTGGATGTCGATACTGCTGCCTTAATAGCTGCAGACTTCGGCTACGAGGTCGAGCAGGCCATGACCGAAGAGCTTGAGCTGGAAGCCCTGCAGGAGCAGGAAAGCGAAATGGGTGGAGAGGCCTTGCCCAGACCGCCGGTGGTCACTGTCATGGGACATGTCGACCACGGCAAAACGTCGATTCTCGATGCCATCCGTAAAACCGATGTTGTTGCAGGAGAGGCCGGTGGTATTACGCAACACATCGGTGCCTACCATGTACAGTCTCCTTCCGGTGATCTGACGTTTGTGGACACACCGGGGCATGCCGCCTTTACTGAAATGCGGTCGCGAGGCGCGAAGGTCACTGATATCGTTGTCCTGGTCGTTGCAGCGGATGACGGCGTCATGGATCAGACAAAAGAAGCTATTGCACACTCAAAGGCTGCAGATGTGCCGATTGTCGTGGCTGTCAATAAGATTGACAAGGACAGTGCGGATCCGGAGAGAGTTAAGCGGGAGCTGAGCGATTTTGGACTGATTCCAGAGGAGTGGGGCGGTACCACGATATTTTGCGAGACTTCGGCCAAGAAAGGAATCGGGATTGAAGACCTCATTGAATCCATTCAATTGCAGGCAGAGATTTTGGAGTTACGGGCAGATGCTCTCCGCCGGGCCAAAGGGACCGTGATAGAGGCTCAGCTTCACAAGGGCCGCGGGCCTGTGGCAACGGTTCTTGTACAGGAGGGGACTTTGCATCCCGGTGACAACTTTGTTGCAGGGAATTACAGCGGGAAGGTGCGTACCCTGACGAACGAGCGCGGGGAGCAGGTGCAGGCAGCAGGCCCCTCAATTCCTGTTGAGGTCCAGGGCCTCTCCGGTGTGCCTCAGGCCGGCGACGAATTCGTCGTTCTTACTGATGAGAAGATGGCTAAATCCGTTGCTTCCGCCCGTCAGCTGAAGGCAAGAGAGACTGAACTGGCATCAGCATCCAAGGTGTCGCTTGAGAATCTATTTGAGAAGATAGCCGAACAGGATGTCAAGGAGCTGAGGGTTATTCTCCGTGCCGATGTCCAGGGTACATTGCAGGCCTTTGGACAGGCAGCGGAGAATCTGTCGACAAAGGCGATTCGCGTTCGATCGCTCCACGAGGGGACAGGGACGATTACTGAAAACGACATCCACCTTGCTGCTGCTTCAGATGCCATTATTATCGGTTTTAACGTTCGGCCTGCGGTTAAAGTGAAGGAGCTGGCGGAACGGGAAGGTGTTGATGTCCGCTCTTACGATGTCATCTATCATGCTCTTGAAGATATTGAGAAAGCGATGAAGGGCATGCTGGAGCCTGTCTATCAGGAGAGGGTGATCGGTACGGCCGATGTCAGGGAAACGTTCCAGGTGCCGAAGGTGGGCACTGTCGCCGGGTGTGCCGTTATTGCCGGGAAAATCGAACGTAATGCCCGGGTTCGGGTGTTGCGGGAAGGGGTGGTTGTCTATACCGGAAAAATCGGTTCACTGCGTCGATTCAAGGATGATGTCAAGGAGGTTCTTACTGGTTTTGAGTGCGGCATAGGGGTCGAGCATTTTAACGATATCAAAGTCGGTGATAATCTGGAGGCCTATGTTATGGATGAGGTGGAGGCAACTTTATAAGCGACACGACTATGGCTGTGGATTTTGATTTTAAATTACCAGGTCTCGGACGTCCGGAAAGTTCCCGGCCTAAACGGGTGGCTGAGGCTATTAAGAATGAGCTGACGATCCTCCTCCTGCAAAAGGTGGCGGATCCGCGGTTGAACGGGGTCAGATTGTCCCGGGTGATCGTCACTCCTGATCTGAAATCAGCCAGGGTATATTTTACCACACCGAGCAACCTGGACAGCGGAGTTGCACTCAAAGGTATGAATCGGGCCAAAGGATACTTCCGCAGTCACCTCGCCAGGGTACTTAATCTGCGCTACACTCCTGAGCTGCTGTTTTACTACGACAATCTCAATGAAGAGATTGATCGCATTGATGGCCTGTTTCGGCAGATCGAGAAGGAGCGGAAGCATGAACAGTCCTGATCCGACCGTATTGGCAACGATCCGAAGCAAAGGACACATTTTGCTGGCCACCCATTTTAATCCCGATGGTGACGCCCTTGGCTCCCTGCTTGGAGCAGCTGATATTTTGCAAAGTATGGGGAAGAGAGTTTTTTGTTATCTTGAGGAGCCTATATCCCCACTGTATCGCTTTTTACCGGGTGCCGGTCAGATTCAAACCGATATGAACAGGGTTCGCGAGTTTGTTGACTACGCTCAGGATGACTTTCTTACTCTGTGTCTCGACTGTGGAGATGTTCAACGCCTGGGCCGGCATTACGAGGAGTTGAGCAGTTTCCGCCCACTGATGGTCATTGATCATCACAGAGGGAACAAGGGGTTTGGAGATGGGTTCTGGGTTGAGGCGCATCGTTCCTCCACAGCGGAGATGGTTTATGATCTGGCAAAAGCCCTTGGAATTGAAGTCTCGTCACGGGCTTCTGAATGTCTGTTTGCCGCTATCAGCACTGATACCGGTTCTTTTCGCTATGAATCGACCAGCAGTCATACCTTCAGGGTTGTCAGTGATCTTGTGAGCAGAGGGGTCAAGCCTGAGCACGTTGCCAACAATCTGTATGACAACTACACGCTGGGGCGTCTGCAGCTCATGCAGGAGGTTTTGGCGACTCTGGAAATGTATGAACGTGATCGTATCGCTATTATTCGAGTAACACAGCATATGCTTGACAGGACCTTCACCACCATGGAGGATACCGAGTACTTTATCAACCTTCCCCGGGCGGTGAGTTCTGTGCGGGTGGCTGTGTTTCTTAAGGAAGTTGAACCATTGCATGTTTCAGTCAGCCTGCGGGCTAAAGGGAAATGTGATGTTGCTTCCGTGGCCCGGCGTTTTGGTGGAGGCGGGCATCGGAATGCCAGCGGCTTCCGCATGCAGGGACAGGGGGTGGAAGCGGTGCGGGATCTTTTACTTCCGGTACTTCGCGAGGAGTTGCAGGCATAGTTCTGGTGAAAGGGTGTGACGTTTCATGCAGAGATGAGCGAACCTGGACGCAAGGGGTGTTTCTGGTTGACAAGCCGGTGGGATTAACCTCCTTTGCTCTTGTCCGCCGGATTCGTTGGCTGCTTGGTATAAAAAAAGTGGGGCATGCCGGAACATTGGATCCTTTTGCCTCCGGTCTCCTCATCGTTTGTGCGGGGCGGGAAGCTACCAGGCAAATAAATCAACTTATGGCAGGACGAAAAACATACCTGGCCTGTCTTCAGTTGGGTGCAGAAACATCCACCCTGGATCCCGAGGGAACGATCAATGCCACCTGTCCGGTTCCTCACCTTGACCAGACTGCTGTTCAGGCATGTCTTAAAAGTTATATCGGTCCTCAATTCCAGGTGCCACCGCCTTTTTCTGCAGCAAAACACAAGGGCAAACCGTTATATGCCTACGCCCGTCGGGGCATACTGATTCAAAAAGAGGCCAAACCCATCGAAGTCTATCGTCTGGATTACCTGGCGTACGATGCAGTGTCCCACCAGTTGACTGTTCTTGTTGAGTGCAGCCCGGGAACCTATATCAGGGTGCTGGCAGCGGATATTGGTCGATCCCTGGGGTGTGGTGCTTATCTGGAGAGTTTACGGCGCACCCGGAGTGGGCCCTTTACAGTTGAGGAGAGTCTGTCCGGAAAGATCTTATTGGAAGAGAATGGTCTGCAACTGTTATGCAGCAACCGACGAAGTATTGATGAGGTATTGGAGACCATCGGGCAGCCGTCTCTTTGTACTTGCAACAGTTGATGCCCCTCGGGTATAGAAAGGCAAATCGTTCCTCTGGGTCGCAACCCTCTGCCCCAGAAACAGGAACAAATTATCCAGACTCCAGAAAGGCTGAGGGCGTTGCTTTTCTGGCAGCAGAAGGACAATGGAGTGTTCATGGCACAAACAACGGAGAAGAAAAAAGAACTGATTGAACAATTTAAAACCCATGAGAACGATACAGGGTCCTGTGAAGTGCAGATTGCACTTTTGACAGACCGTATCCTCTATCTCACCGAACATTTCAAAACACATACCAAAGATCACCACTCTCGACGCGGACTGTTGAAACTCGTTGGTCAGCGTCGCAATTTACTTAAATATTTGCAGAAGAAGGATGTTGACAAGTATCGAACTCTGATTCAGCAGCTCGGTATTCGCAAGTAAGTCGTTTTTTTGACGGCGAGCCGAAAGGCTCGCCGTTGATATTTTTACAGACGGCGCCATTGCAGGCTACAAATCTTCATAACGACACAAAGGGCACAGAGAGAATTGACGTGAAATGTCGATTGTCGCTGCACCCTTTGTGCCTTTGTGATGTAACTGAGCTGCACTGGTTTGGCCGTTCCCCACGTTATATTCCGAAGCATTCGGAACAGGAGAATTTATGATGCATACAGTAGCAATCGATATCGGCGGGCACAACATATCAATGGAAACCGGTAAAATGGCCAAGCAGACAAATGGCTCAGTAATGGTTTCCAATGGCGACACCAAGGTGCTGGTCACAGTTGTTGCTGAAACTGAACCCAGGGGTATGGGATTCTTACCACTGACTATTGAATATCAAGAGCGGATGTATGCGGCCGGGCGCATTCCCGGTAGTTATTTTCGCCGGGAAATCGGTCGACCGAGTGAAAAAGAGGTGTTGACCTGTCGTCTGATAGATCGGCCTTTACGACCACTTTTTCCGGAAGGGTATGACTGTGAAACCCAATTGATTGCCACGGTTTTTTCCGCAGATCAGAATTTTGATCCGGATGTGTTGGCCATGAACGGGGCTTCCGCTGCCCTGCTTATCTCCGATATCCCATTTGGAGGACCGGTTGGAGCTGCCCGGGTCGGCTATGTTGACGGCCAGTACGTGCTTAATCCGAGCAAGAAGCAATTGGAACGCTCGCAACTGAATCTGGTCGTTGCCGGTACAAAGACCAATGTGGTGATGGTTGAGGGCAAGGCGAGTGAGCTGTCCGAGGACATTGTACTTGAAGGTATCTTTTTTGCCCATGCCGGTATTCAGCCCCTTATTGAACTGCAACTCGAACTTCAACGGCGGGCGGGTAAAAGTAAACGGGTCGTTGTGGCCCCGCAGGTCAATGCAGTTCTTAAAGAGCAGGTTGAGACCCTGGCTGCTTCTGGAATGGAAGAGGTGCTGAGTATTGCAGAAAAGGTGGCTCGTTCTGATCGGTACAGCCAGCTGAAGGCAGAGGTCCTTGCTCAGCTTGATCCGGAGTTGTACGAGTCTGTTGGTCAGGTTCATGAAATTTTAGATGATTTTAGAAAAAGGATGATGCGAAGCCGTATTGTCACGAAAGGCGAGCGACTGGATAGACGTTCTTTTGAGGAAGTTCGACCGATCAGTTGTGAAGTGGGGATCCTTCCCCGGGCGCACGGCTCAGCCCTTTTTACCCGCGGTGAAACACAGGCCCTGGTTATTTGCACACTGGGCAGTGAGCGCGATGAACAGCATCTGGAGGGACTTGGAGGCGACGTGTTTCGCCGGTTTATGCTCCACTACAACTTTCCGCCCTTCTGCGTTGGAGAGGTTCGTCCTTTACGTGGTCCAAGCCGCCGGGATATTGGTCACGGTACGCTGGCTCGTCGCGGTGTTGAAGCGGTCTTGCCGGCAAACGACGCTTTTCCGTATACGTTGAGAGTGGTTTCAGAGGTGTTGGAGTCGAATGGATCCTCTTCCATGGCAACAGTGTGTGGTTCCAGTCTGGCACTGATGGATGCAGGGGTGCCGGTTCGGACACCCGTTTCAGGGGTGGCCATGGGTTTGATCAAAGAGGGCGACCAGGTGGTGGTCCTGACCGACATTATCGGCGACGAAGATCATCTCGGGGATATGGATTTTAAGGTGGTCGGCACCTCTGACGGGATTACCGGTCTGCAGATGGACATCAAAATCGATGGTGTTGACCGGCAGATCATGTCTCAGGCGCTGACTCAAGCTAAAAATGGTCGAATACACATTTTAGAGAAGATGGAAGAGGCCCTGAGCTCACCTCGTGCCACGGTTTCCGAACATGCTCCGAAGTATATCACCATGAAGATAGATCCGGACAAGATCCGGGATATCATCGGCCCCGGTGGGAAGATCATCCGCGAGATGACAGCTGAGTTCGACTCTAAGATTGATGTTGAAGACGATGGGACGGTGAAAATTTTCAGCAATAATGTTGAGACCGCCAATGCCTTGGTTAAGCGGATTCAACAGATCACTGCAGTGCCTGAGGTCGGTAAGATCTATGAGGGCGAAGTCAGAACCATTAAGGAATTTGGTGCCTTTGTCCAGATTCTTCCTGGAACCGATGGTATGGTGCATATCTCAGAGCTGGCGAACGAGCGGGTTAAAAATGTGACCGATGTTGTTAAGGAAGGCGATATTATTAAGGTCAAGGTCCTTGAGATTGATAATCGAGGCCGAATCAGGTTGAGTCGTAAGGCTGTACTTGCAGAAGATAATGAATAATTAGTCAGATTGTATCTCTGATAGGGGCCGGCAACCGCAGTATCACGGTAGCCGGCTTTTTTGTCCTTGAAAGACGGGTGAAGGAGGGGCGATGAAGGAAGTGCACGTGGCGTTTAAGTGGCTTGAACCGGAGCAAAGTACTGATCTGTCATTACCGACTTATGCCACTGAACTCGCTGCCGGAATGGATGTCTGTGCTGTTCTTTCCGAACCAGTGGTACTCAACCCGGGTGAAAGGAGATTGTTTGGTTGTGGTTTTGCGGTGGCTATTCCTTCAGGCTATGAAATGCAGGTGCGGCCCCGATCCGGCCTGGCAACCAAGCACGGAATCACGGTGATCAATGCTCCCGGTACTATTGATGCGGATTATCGGGGTGAGGTGAAGGTCGGCCTGATCAATCTTGGTCAACAGCCATATACAGTCCAACGAGGCGATCGTATTGCCCAGCTGGTCTTAGCGCCGGTGGTTCGAGCGGTTTTGCAGTCTGCAACCGAACTGCCTGCAACAGCTCGAGGAACGGGAGGATTCGGTCATACAGGTCTTGGTGCCGGAAAAGAGGTTGTCGATAGTACTGGTGGTCGTCGGTGAAATTTTCTGTTCTCGGCAGCGGCAGCAGAGGAAACTGCACTGTGGTGGAGGCCGGTTCCACCCGATTGCTTATTGATGCCGGTTTCAGCGGCAAGGAGATAGATCGCCGGTTGAACATGGTGGGCATTGATGCGAGATCTTTGACGGCCATTATAGTGACGCATGAACATGATGACCATATCAGGGGGATTGGTGTCTTGGCACGAAGATTCAATATACCGATCTATGCCAATGCGGCAACCCACCGGGCTGCGGCACCTAAAATCAATCATCTTCCGATAGCCCGGGAGTTCGGAGTCGGTGAATCTTTTACCATCAACGAATTTTCTGTTCATCCCTTTGCCGTTTCCCACGATGCAGTTGATCCGGTGGGGTTTATCATCAGCGATGGTCGCCGGCAACTTGGATACTGTACAGATACCGGCATGGTCACCCGTTTGATTCAGCACCATCTTCAGCAGTGCCAGGCGGTTATTCTGGAGGCAAATCATGATGTTGAGATGCTGAGAAACGGGCCGTATCCCCTGTTGCTGCAGCAGCGTGTTCTTTCCAACCAGGGGCATTTAGCCAACGAAACCTCGTTAGCCCTGGCTTCATTGCTGGCAAAGGAGCAATTGCAACTTCTGGTACTGGCTCATTTAAGTGAAATAAACAATCACCCTGATGTGGTGCGTCGGGTTGCGCACCACTACCTGTCGGCTGACCCTACCATATCGGTCACGCTTTCAAGGCAGGAGCAGCCGCTGCCGCTTGTATCTTTAGGTTCTTGAAAACACGTACAGGTGTCTGGCAGTGGTCTTTAGCCGCGCGGATGGTATCGCCGGTGGATTTCCTTGAGACGGTCACTGTCGACATGGGTGTAGATCTGTGTGGTGGCAATGTCGGTGTGCCCGAGCATCATCTGCAGGGACCGCAGGTCTGCGCCACCGGCCAGAAGGTGAGTGGCAAAGGAGTGGCGGAGCATATGCGGACTGATTGCTTTGCTGATGCCTGCTTGTATGGCGGTCTCCCGAATGATCTGCCAGAAACGGTTTCTGCTCATTGCCGTACCACGATTAGAACAAAACAGTATGGCGTTGGGTTTCCCCTTCAGGAGCACTGGTCGTCCATACTCAAGGTAGTCGCTGATCATTTTTCCGGCTGTGGCGGAAAACGGGACGATTCGTTCCTTGTTCCCTTTGCCGAGGATACGTACATGGCCACTGCTCAGGTTGCAGCTGTTGAGCGAGAGGTTAACCAGTTCGGATACCCGTAACCCTGAAGCATACAACAGGTGCAGCATGGCATAGTTCCGAAGGACCATGGGGGGGTGCTTCTCAGGTAGGCGCAGCAGGGCGTCAACCTCGGTTATACTGAGCATTTTCGGCAGACTGTGCCCAATTTTCGGGGAGTCGATTGCAGTGGTAGGATCAATTGTGATCACTGCCTGATCCTTCAGAAAGCGGAAAAAGGTACGCAGCGTTGCAAGCCTTCGGGCATTTGATCGTGTACTGATGCGCTGTTGATGGCAGTGTTGAAAATACCGGATAATCTGATCAGTCTGTATATCGCTCAGATACAGCGGGGAAGGAGTCGTATCAAGAAGGAAGTTGAAGAAAGATTGAATATCGGCGCTGTAAGCAGCCACCGTATTTTTGGACAATCGACGCTGTATGGTCAGATATTGTACAAAAAGCGACAGGTACTGACTGAACTGAGAGGCGGCCTTCAAGAGAGGAAAATGATGAAAAGAAATAACCCCAGTGTATGTACTGGGGTTATTAGCTTAAGATCGATTTCTCAAGCGGTTGAACTTTCGAAGTTTTCGCAGGGCTTCCGCTGCTTTACGGCGTTTCTTTACGCTGGGTTTTTCGTAGTATTCACGCCTTTTCAGCTCACGTTTAATACCGTCGATCTGCAGTTTTTTCTTTAACTGCCTGATCGCGTATTCAAGGTCACCTCTGACTTCTACTTCGATCATCGTGCATCACTTCCTTTGGTATGTGGCCATGGCCATTAATAAGAATATTGCATTAAAAGACATAATTTTATCTGGGTATTTACGATTTGTCAATCTAAACAATTGATACGGCAACTGTTTTCAGTGTTCCTTGTGTCATCAAGGACAAATTGTCATGAAACTGAGGAGCTGCAGGTGGCAGAATGTCCAGGTTCACGGTCAGTGCAGCGCCGGCTGTCCTTTTGATTGTTTTTCTTGATCACGATGGTACCATGGTGCATCTTTTGTGAAACCAAGAGTGAATGTTCATTAAGCAATGGGAGTAAAGCATGGCACAGATTCGATTGGCGTTGATCGCTGGAGGAACATCTGCTGAACGTGACGTTTCGCTTCGTGGAGCTGCTGGTGTGGAAAAGGCCCTGGATCCTCAGAAATATAAGGTTGTCCGTTACGATCCGGCCACTGACCTTGCTCGCATAGCTCAGGATGCCGCTTCCATCGACGTTGCCTTTTTGCTTCTGCATGGTATCAACGGAGAAGATGGTACGATTCAGGGATTTCTTGATCTGCTGGGTGTCCCCTATCAGGGGGCAGGCGTACTGGGGAGTGCCCTGGCCATGGATAAGAATTTGGCCAAAGTCCTGTATCAGCTCAACGGGTTGCCGGTGGCGCCTTGGATCATGCTGGAGTCCGGTGACCTGGATGATCCCGGCCGGATTATAGCTGAGGTTGGGCTTCCCTGCGTGGTAAAGCCAGTGCGACAGGGATCTTCCGTGGGGATGTCGATTGTCAGGGATGTGGAGAATCTTTCGGCAGCGTTGCGATTAGCCCTGGAGCATGACAATGAAGTCATGGTTGAGAAATATGTGCAAGGCCGCGAGTTAACGGTGGGAGTGCTTGGTACAACCGATGTGCAGGCCCTGCCGCTGGTTGAAATTATTCCCTCGGCTCAGTATGAGTTCTTCAACTATGAGGCCAAATATAAACCAGGAGCCAGCACAGAGATCTGTCCGGCCGAGGTGAGTGACAAGATACGGCAAAAAGCTCAGGACTATGCGGTACGCGCCCACCGTGCTCTGCACCTGCGCTGTTACAGTCGCACCGACATGATTCTTGCTGATGATGAACTCTACCTGTTGGAGACGAATACAATTCCGGGCATGACACCCACCAGTCTTCTGCCTCAGGCTGCCGCGGCTGCCGGTTATTCTTTCAGTGATCTGCTGGATCGTTTAATCGAGCTTGCCCTGGAACCTCCGGCTAAACCGGTGTGATCAACTGCATGCGGGTTGTTCTGAGTGTATCTGCATCCGGCATCAGAAACGTTGCGTAAAGTAAGGTTCCAGCGCCGGGGGGAGGCGGACCGTGCCGTCCGGATTCTGGTAGTTCTCCAGGATAGCCAGCAGGGTACGGCCCACCGCCAGGCCGGAACCATTCAACGTATGAACCAGCCGGCTTTTCTTTTCTCCTTTGGGCCGATACCGGATGCCTGCCCGGCGGGCTTGAAAATCGAGAAAATTAGAGCAGGAAGATATTTCACGGTAGCAGTTTTGTCCGGGTAACCAGACTTCAATGTCATAGGTTTTAGCTGCAGAGAATCCCAGATCACCTGTACAGAGAGTGACAACACGGTACGGTAGTTCCAACAGCTGCAGGACAGCTTCAGCGTCGGCAAGTAACTGCTCCAGTTCATGCCAGGATTGCTCGGGTGTGGTGAACTTGACCAGTTCCACCTTTTCAAACTGATGCTGACGAATCAGGCCGCGGGTGTCTTTGCCGTACGAGCCGGCTTCTGAACGAAAACAGGGCGTATAGGCAGTGTATTTGAGTGGCAGGTCGGCTTCGTCAAGCGTTGTATCGGCATGGATGTTGGTGACCGGTACCTCGGCCGTCGGGATCAGCCAGAGATCCCAACCGTCCAGTTTGAACAGATCTTCCTGGAATTTCGGCAGCTGACCTGTGCCGGTCATGGTTTTGCTGTTCACCATGAACGGAGGGAGAACTTCAGTGTATCCATGACGCTGGGTGTGGAGATCGAGGAAGAGGTTGACCAGAGCCCGCGATAGTCTGGAACCGAAGCCCCTGAGCAGTGCAAAACGGGCACCGGCAAGTTTGGCGGCAGTTTCAAAATCAAGAATACCAAGTAGTTCACCGATTTCCCAGTGTGGCCGTGGTGGGAAAGAAAAGGTTGGTATGGTTCCCCATCGTTTGATTTCGATATTATCCTGCTCACTCTGACCCGGAGGCACGGTGTCATCACAGAGGTTGGGGATGGACAGAACAAGAGCCTGGAGCTCCTCTTCGATCTGCACAAGGCTGGTGTCCAGTTCTTTGATGTGATCGGACACTGCACGCATCTCAACGATCATGGCTTCAGCCTGAAGGTGATCACCCGACTGCTTCAGAGAGGCGATGGTTTTTGAAACCGTGTTGCGGCGGTTTTTGAGCGCTTCTACTTCGGCAAGGGCGGCGAGTCGACGTTGATCTGTGAGCATAAACTGGTCAATGAGCTGGGGGTCAACACCTCGCAGCATACTTTTTTGACGGACCAGATCCAGATGTTCTCTAACAAAACGTAATTCTAACATGATGTGTTGCAGGTATGGGGAATATGAGGAAGTAAAACACCGACCTGTTTCAGAACACGCCGATGTGAACGGTTTTTATCATGGCGTCAAGGGAAACGCAACGGGTATTCATTTGCGTTTATTCTTCTGTTTTGCTACGTATTTGCGGGTTTTGTGCTTATGAACAGTCAGGATACATTTTCAGACTATGACAGGATCACTTAAATCATTTGTCCTTGTTCTGCTCGAGTTGCGTCGTTTTGTCAAGCTGCTGGCCGGAACGATTGCCATGACGACCCTGGTTTTTTTCTTTGTTTCCAGCCGTCTGTTAACAGGGGCCCAAGACTTTCTCGGTCAGAAATTATATTTTTTCTCCGTTGCCGGACCCTTTCTTGCGCATGTTAACGTTGCCTTTTTTGGGGCGCTCTATGTGCTTATGCCGTTGTGTATGTATGTGTTGTGGAAAGCCGTCAGCAGACCATTTAAAATTTCAAAAAAACAGCTGTTCTGGTTTGTGGCTACCACCTGTGTTCTCTTTTATGGCGGGACGATATTCTGTACAGCTGTGACCCTACCCTTTGGCATTCAGTTTCTCCTCAGCTATCAATCAGAAGAGCTGCTCGCCTATATTTCAGTCGGTCATTTTGTTAAGTTTGTTATCCTGTTTATTTTTGCATTCGGCCTCATCTTCGAATTACCGGTATTCATGCTTTTTACCGCCCAGGTCGGTATGGTCGGCCGTGCTACATATGAAAAATACAGGCGGTATGCCGTGCTGGTGATTGCGATCCTTGCAGCAGTGCTCACCCCGACTCCGGATGTTGTCAATATGGCTCTCATGGGTGTACCGCTTTATTTTCTTTATGAATCCGGTATTCTTTTGATCCGCCTGGCCGGGGCTGAGAAAAAAGAAACAAACGTTACGCCGAAGCAGTGAGAATGTTCATGTATTTTGGTGTATCGTGTCTAAAAAGAGATAATCTGTATACCGTGGCTTTGAAGCAAGGCAGCGGTTACGCCGATGACAGGCGCGTATCCGCACGATGGGCTGCCTGATTTAAAGAAACAAAGACGGATACTCTGTGACTGAGCAATGGCCAGGGTCATAAAGGCGCCACGCAGAAAGGCGTCTGTGCGGTCGACGCGGTGCTGATCAACGACACGGCAGATTCCGGCAAGAACGTCATGGCCATCACCGTTTATCAGGTTTGCGGGAGGACGAGGGGTGGAAAGACCACCTAACTGTTCCGGGCAGACCGGAACCCAGTGATATTTGGCCAGAAGCTGTAAACAACCTGTATGGGTTTTACTCTGACCGTCATATCGGGTACAGAGTCCGGTGAGACAGGCGCTAACCAGACATTTTTCCATCTGTTTCATAATCTTTTTTCACATTTGCGGGTTCAAACGAAAAGTTCCATGGCGTTGCGTAAACAAAAAATCAACAGGCAGCAAAACAAGAAGGTGATCTGGATTCTTGGCGGCATTCTGCTCTTTTTTCTTCTGCTCTGGGTTGTGTTTGCTCCGGGGCGCGGCTTGTTTGCTTACCTGAAGCTGCGGCAGGAGATTGTCAGGTTGACTGAAGAGAACAGGCGACTTGAGATACGTAATGTCGAGTTGTCTGAGGATATCAACCGGTTGCGTACGGATGAGCAGTATCTGGAAGGGGTGGCTCGTCAGAAGTACGGTCTTTTGAAAAAGGATGAAACCGTGTTTGACTTTGCACCGCCAAAGAAAAAAAAATAGGCGTATATCGTCTGATGACATCACTATGAAAGAAAAGCCGCAGGAATATGCCGACACCGAAGACCGGTCAGGAAAAGGCCGGGTACAGACAGTGACAGCAGCTGATGTTGATGTCAACATGCTTGCTGTTGTCGCAAAGGGGCTTCGCGACATACTGCGCTATCACCAGCTCATGGGGATCGAAACCTACCCCCTTTCCCCTGCTCTCAGACAACTGCACGACCCCGGCAAACAGTCGGGGAGGGGGACTGACAAGGGGATCGGTACCCCTGATCGGGTAAAGATCCGACCAGTGGTTGCCTCAGGTCCGGAGAAAAGCGAAGTTGATACCCGGCTGCATCTTTTGCAAAAGGAGCTGGAAGCATGCCGGCTCTGTTCGCTGTCGGGTTCGCGTCAGGGTATCGTCCCCGGCAGAGGACAGGCAGGGGCGTCTTTGTGTGTAGTCGGCGATTACTCATTGCAGGAAGGTTCCTTTTCCGAGGCGACTCTCTTTAGTGCTGATGAAGATATCATGCTGTGGAACATGATGAAGGCCATTGGACTGACTCCGGGTGCAGTGCATGTGACCAATGTGCTGAAATGCTGTCCCAACACGTCTGTACAACCATCCGAGCAGAATCTGTTGCTCTGCCGTCAGCATCTGTTCCAGGAGATCGCAATGGTTCAGCCGAAGGTCCTGTGTGCCATGGGAGAACAGGCGGCTCATGCCCTGATTGACACCAAAGCATCACTTTTTGGTTTGCGTGGACGATTGCATTCCTATCGGAACGATCGATCGATACAGGTCATGGTCACATTGCATCCACGATTGCTTCTGAAAAATGCTTCCCTGAAAAAAGCGGCCTGGCAGGATCTGCAGATGGTGAGTCGTTTGCTGCAGACGATGTGAGAGCTGTATCGTTCTCGTTGGGGTTGTAAAAAATCAGGATCTGGTTTTACCGGTAACAAACAGCTCAAAAAGTTTCTCAAAGACAAACGGGATTGCCGATGCCTGAGCATTTGCAGAGCCGGCGTAGGCCTTGGTAAGATCAAAGGCGCGTTCAAAGGCATCTTCATAGGCGGATTGTTTTTCGCGTTTTATAATCGTCACAAGTTCCTGGGCGATGTATTCATCCATAAAGATTGCCTGTTTTTTGTAATGGTTCACTCAAGCGCTGTTTCACTTGACTGTCAGCATGTCTGAGAAGAGTCGCCAGGCGGCCAATAGTTCCAGTAGCTATGTATATAGGCGGAAACACTCCCGGCGCCAAGCTCTTTTTTTAGGTTGTGTCTCCTGTCAGGGATGCTGTTGTTTGGGGCAGCGTCACACCGGCACGCTCAAAAAGGTGTTCTTGTCATCAACCGAAAAATGTGCGTTTTCTTGCGCTGTAGCAGCTCTTGATGCGATGTCATTTTCTTTGGTGTTGCTTATCAGGAAAAACAGATGGGCCGTGGCCCTGACCCACCGTACATCTCTCTTATCCCTGACCGGCAACAGTACCGCATCTTAAACCCAGAGTGAGGATGGACAGGCTCACGGGTACTTTGCTTGCAAACGGTGACAATTCACGATATGTAAAGATGCATTGTACGTCACAGCAAGCCAATAACGGTCGTTTTCAGATGCCCCTTTCTACTCTTCAACATCACTCTTCGTTTGTTCGCCGTTGTGTGAGCGATATCCTCAATGGGCTCAGTGACGGCCTGACACACTTCTCCGGAGTGAGCCGGGCAGCGTTGATCTTTGCCCTCAGCCCTGAAAGCCCGATGATGATCTGTGATCCGCAGAATCTGCTCAAGGGGCATGAGCCTATTTTTAAAAGTCTGTATATTGACAACCAGCGATGGAGGATCAACGAAAAGCTCCAGTACTGTCGCAGTCGTTTTGCCGAGATATTACCGGTCAAGGATCCTGGTTTGGCGGGTTTGCTGAGTAATGGAGGACACTCGCGAGCTGTTTTTTTTCAGCAATGGTTTACTGAACATCATCCTGACATGTGCTCCATCGGACCGACCGAGTGCTGGCTTGAACATGCGGTATGGCGCTTATCCCACGATCTCGCCAACGATGCGGAGTTGTATACTGGGATTTCCGGTTATTTCCTCAAGGAATATGCGACGCACGCCGTGCGTGACTACATCATAGACCAGATGAACATGCAGCTCGGCTGGGACAGTTTAATGCGGGTTTATCCGATTCTGGATGCAGTGCTGATGATTTCAGGCACTCAGGAGGAGGGATCGTGGCCTGAAGGCAAGCTGTTGTTTGTTGATTCGAGTATGCACGACCAACTGCATTTTCTGGTGCGGTTCCAAAAGCAGTCACAGCCGCGGTTGGTTAATTTTAAACATGTGCGCAAGCTTCTTCTTACCGTGGAACGATCGACACGGCACCTGGTGAGTGATGGCCGGGCGATTTTGGGTATCTGTGACAGCACGTTACCGGCTTTTTCTCTGTGCGCGGATTTTCAGGGTCGACGGGGTTTTTTCAGGGTGAACAGGGCAAAGGTGTGCAGTTTTGCCGATGGACGATTTACGTCAACGACCTATCAGGGCAAACTGGTCCAGCTGGAAGAGGTGCTGCTGGAGACGAATTTAGAACGTGCCGACAGCTTTTTCATGTTTAAAATTGTGGCCAGTCTGGTGCACCATGCACAGAGACAGAAGCATGGCTGCACCATTGTCATTGATCTCAATGAACAGCCGATCGGAATTTCCGGGCAAAGTCTTGTGCCTCCGCTTGATCTGCGCAAACCGCTCATCTTAAAGCTGGCCAGATCTTTAGTGAAGGTGGACGGCGCTCTTCACATCGGAGCAGACATGCATCTTCATGGCTTTGCCTGTCTTCTGGATGGCCGCTCTTTTGCCGGTGAAGATCTGGCCAGGGGTGCGCGTTATAATTCAGCCTTACGTTTTACAGCAGAGCACCCGAACATTATTATTGTTGTGGTGTCCTCGGATCGGCCGGTCTCGATTATACACCAGGGCATGGATGTTCAAGGTGTTTGCACCTGGCACCAGCAGGGAGGATGCTTTTACCGGATTGATCATCTTGATACGTGGGTCGGTATCTAGTTTGGGGCTGCTCCTCAAGAGTGTGCCTATGTACTGTAGCTGCTCACTTCCGGTTTTCCCTGGGTATTGTATGCCGTATCAACCAACTCCCGCAGCTGTTTTCGGACCGTCTTCGTTGTCGGGAGAGCGGGGAGGTCAGGGAGGAGATTGTCCGCTGGTATCGGAGCGCGGATGCGCATTTTTTCTGCAAAGTGATCATCTCGTAAAGGGGAGATATCCCCGGCCATTCCCCCTGCCCCCTGCACAGAACCACTGTCCAGTCTACGCAGAAAACCCATCATGGTGCCGAGATCATTGTGCCGATGGAAATCTTCGATTTCTTTGTTTATTGCTTTGCCCTCCTCGATAAGCTGCTTCAGCCGGCTGTTATATGAGGTCACCCCGGCACTTAATCGTGTGTAAATATCAAAAAAAAGGTTGTGGAACCGGGAACGGCGGGTGAACCCGTGGATGGTCAACCCCTTGAACAGACGCTGGCGAATGGTCGGTGAGTGGAGTAAATAGGGATCAAGAAAGACCTGATCGCGCAACCCGGTTAACTGAAAAAAGGCATGAATAAGTGACTCACTGCCAAGAAGGATGTACAGGCGGATCAGGTCGAACCCGACATCGTTTTCCAGTTGCCGATAAGCGTTCTGTACATGCTGATTATACTGTTTGCTGTCATCTTCGATCATCTTCCGGAAGCCGAAGTATCGGTCCGCAATCTCCTTTTTGATCTCCAGGGAGAGCATGTCCTCCATGTCACGAATCATAAGAGACCTCTTGCTGCAGGCTGAATGGATGAGGGCGTGTTGTCATTATTGACGTTGCTGTATACCGTGGGGAGAGCTACGGTTACTCCAGAAGTTCGTAATTGTACATGATAACGGGAAAGAATGCATATATGAATAAAGCGGTCGCCGGCATTGAAGAGTCATGCGCATCTGCCTGTTGAGGCAGGTGTACTGTAGAGGTGAGAAAGGTTTATGAGCGAGTCACCCTTTGGGGATCAGATAAAAAACTCTGTGAAAGAGGCTGCCGATATTGTCGAGGTTGTCGGCGAAGTTGTGGCGCTGAGGCGTTCTGCCAGCCGGTGGGTAGGGTTGTGTCCTTTTCACAGTGAAAAAACGCCGTCGTTTTCAGTTAACCCCCAGGGACAATTTTTTCATTGTTTTGGCTGTGGTGAGCACGGGGATGTCTTTTCCTTTGTGATGAAATATCATCATGTGGAATTTCCGGAGGCCTTAAAGGTTCTGGCGCAGAAATACGGTATACCTGTGCCTGAGCGTCAGCTGTCTGCTGCTCAGCGAAAACAACTGCAGAAACGCGAGCAGCTGTACGAGGCCAATGAGGCTGCCGCCCTGTTGTATCAGCATTGTCTGCAGCACTCAAAGTTCGGTGCCGTAGCCCGGAGCTACCTTGAACAGCGGGACGTGCCGGCAAAGATTATTGAACACTATCGATTGGGCTGTGCGCCGGATCCTGACCAGGTGGGCTGGAGTTATGCAACTGATCAGTTACGCAACCAGGGCATATCACAGGACAGTCTGAGCAAGGCAGGGCTGTCGGCCGTCAGCAACCGGGGCGGATATTATGACCGGTTCCGATCACGGATCATGTTTCCAATTATAGATATGACCGGTCGGGTTGCAGCTTTTGGCGGCCGTATCCTTGGCGATGGTGCCCCTAAGTACATGAACTCTCCGGAAAGTCCTGTTTTTGATAAAGGACGTTTACTTTTCGGCTTGCATCAGCACCGGGAAACCATACGTCGCCAGCGTCGTGCTTTAATCGTTGAAGGCAACTTTGATTTACTCCTGCTGGCGGCCCACGGCGTTGATTGTGCAGTTGCTCCTTTAGGGACGGCGTTAACCCGTGATCACATCCGTTCTTTGCGTCCATACAGCCTGGAAACTATTCTTCTTTTTGATGCAGACGCTGCCGGTTTGAAAGCAGTCATGCGTTGTATCCCTTATTTTTTGGCGGAACAGGTTGAGGCGCGCGTTGCCCTGTTACCTGCAGGGCATGATCCGGATTCATTTATCCGGGCTGAAGGGTCGGCTGCTGTTATCGACCTGATGGAGAATGCCCGTCCGTTGGCTGAGTTTGCCTTTGACAGGCTGGCAGATGAACATGGGTTGACGCTGGCCGGTAAAAATAAAATCATTGCCGAGTTAAAGCAGCTGCTCAAAGAGGCAACAGATGCTGAACAGCGTGGCTTGATGGCCTCTCATTTCAGTGCAAAGCTGGGGGTCTCGCCGGAGTACTTTATAACGGAAAAGGTGATGGCCAAACGTCCGGCCATGTCCACAGCTGCTGCACAACCGCAGGGGTTGGCAGCCTTGTCGAGAAAGGAAAAACAGTTTGTCGATTTTCTTATTTTGCATCCCCACTCTATCGAAGAATTAGAAAAAGCCGGGCTGGATGTGGTTTTTAAGGATTCAGCGCTCCTTCACTTTGTGCAACTTGTTAAAGATGTCGCCAGGGGGGCGAGTTGCCGGCCTGAAGACGTGCTCGAACAGGTTGTTGAAGAACATGACCGCACTTACATCGTCCGGGTGTTGACTCGGATAGCGCCGTCGGAAAGTGAACAGCCGGACCACGCACGACGAGAGTGTGAAGAGCTGGTCCAATGGCTTCAAAAAAATGCCCGCAAACAAACTGCGGCCTCTCTACAGGAAAAGATCAATCAGGCTGAACGCCTGGGCGATACACATCTGCTGATGGAATTACTTCACCAAAAACAGATTCTGCAGCAAAAATGAAAGTTGAAGATTTAACATGTTGAAAAATGATGGAAATTGAGTAAGTTTAAAAAATTGTATTTTGGATGGAGCTCGCCTCTTCCCGGGGGGATGACAAGTGGGGCTGGTTTCTTGATTTCCATGTGAAGCTGATCGATATGATGTTTTGACTTTCCCTGATCTGGAAAGAATGCGCCGGTAATGCACTGAAACAGTAGAACGTTTTAAGGGAGGGGATAATGAAGGCGGACGACTATCTTTTGGACGATGATCATGATCCTGCCGAAGTCGATGGGGAAGGCCGGGAAAGTTGGCTGCATCCTCAGGAAGAGAGTGACTGGGCTATCCGCCATGGTATTGAACGCCGCTCAGCCTTTGATCGCCGTTTAGGTGATGATCGGCGAGAAAGAGATCGCCGGGGAACAGGGAGCAGCATCGATCCGATGAATATCTACCTGCGCGAGATGGGTAGTCAACGCCTGCTCAGCCATGAAGAGGAGATGGAGCTGGCGCGGATGATCGAAGACGGAGAAACACACATCCAGCGAGCCATACTGCGTCTTACCCTAGGTATCACCGCGCTCAATGATTTGGCTGAAAATCTCCTGCGCGGTAAAGTCCGTATTAACTCTGTGGTCAGGGGACTTTCTGATAATGATGAGAAGGAACTGACCAGAGTGCAGGATGCCCTGCTTGATCAGATAGAAAAGGCCAACGATCTTGATGCCAGACGTCGCGAGCTGTTCCTTGAGTTGAAGCATCACGTGGGTGATACAACGAAAGAGGCTGCCATTGTCGAGGCAATACTTGCTGTGGGCATGGATATTGCCAATTTGTTTCAAGATTACCGGCTTTGCTCTAAGGGATTACTTTCAGTTGCAGATGCGGTTAAAGAGCTGGCCCAGAAGTTCAACAAAGTCAGGATAGTTGCTCGTCAACAGGAGCTTCTGCTGGCTGCGCGCCAGCACCAGATGCAACCCGAGGTTGTCAACGTTGATCCTGCGGAAGTCGAGAGGCGGGTTACCCTTGAGCTTGCCGAAACCATTGGCATCTCCTGGCCGGCGTTTATTGAAACCCAGCAGGAGATTGAAGTGGGGCGGGAAACCGCTAAACAGGCCAAAGATACACTGGTTCGAGCAAATCTTCGGCTTGTCATCTCTGTTTCAAAGAAATTTTTGAACCGTGGCATGCAGTTACCTGACCTTATTCAGGAAGGAAACATCGGGTTGATGAAAGCCGTTGAAAAGTACGATTATCAGCGAGGGTACAAGTTCTCCACCTATGCTACCTGGTGGATCCGCCAGGCAGTGGCCCGTGGTATTGCTGATCAGGGTCGGACTATTCGTCTTCCGGTGCACATGATAGAAACCATCAACAGGCTGCTCCGCTTTTCCAAAGACTTCCAACGGCTCGAAAACAGGGAGCCGACTCCAGAGGAAATGGCCGCCCAATTAGGAACGGATGTGGAGAAGGTACATATAGCTCTCAAAACAGCTAAAGACGCCATCTCTCTCGATGCACCGGTCAGCGACGAGGAAGACACCCTGCTCAGTGATTTTGTGGAAAACCATGCGTATCCTGACCCCCAGGAGCATTCGATGTCTGAAAGTCTCAAGCGCTGTCTGTGTAAGGTGATGGGATCGCTGTCCCCGCGTGAAGAAAAGGTGTTGCGCATGCGCTACGGGATTGAACTCGGGTGTGATCACACGTTGGAAGAGGTGGGGCAATGCTTTTCCGTCACCAGAGAACGTATCCGTCAAATTGAAGCCCAGGCGCTGAAAAAATTGCGACATCCGACGAGAAGCGAGGAATTGCAAACGTTCATGATAGATTGAGTTTTTGTCCATGCACCAGGATGTTGAAGACTGGCTGACCTTATCGTTTCTTCCCGGTTTGGGATGCACCCTGATTAACTATCTGGTTGAGCAGTTGGGGACGCCCGGTGATGTTTTTTCCAGGCCGGATCAGGTTGCCTCGTTACCCCGGTACGGGACACGTTTGTCAACGCTGTTGAACAGTAAAAAGCAGCTGCGTGCGGCAAGAACCCGTGCTCAGGAAGAGTTGGAGTTGATCGCGAAAGCTGATGTGCAGCTCCTGGTGCCGCCTTCTCCGCAATATCCTGCTGCCCTGTATGCATTTCCTGATCGCCCGGTGCTGCTGTACTGTCGTGGTAACATCGACGTCTTGCAGCAACGTTCAGTTGCTGTTGTCGGCTCTAGAAATGCCACCGATTATGGAAGACGCGTGGCGATGAAGCTGGCCGGTGATTTGGCCTCTGCAGGGCTTACCGTTGTATCGGGTGCGGCGTATGGAATTGATGCGGCCGCTCATCATAGTGCCCTGGCAGCGACCGGCGCAACCGTTGCTGTTCTGGGCTGTGGACTCGATGTGGTGTATCCCCGGGCCCATGCAGACCTGTTTGGTAAAATTAGTGCACAAGGCCTGTTGCTCAGCGAGTACCCTTTAGGGACACAACCTGAAGGGTTTCGCTTCCCGGCGCGCAATCGGATCATCAGCGGGCTGGTTGAAGGAGTCGTTGTGGTTGAGGCCACTGAAAAGTCGGGATCTTTGATCACTGCCAGGTTGGCCCTGGATCAGGGAAAGGAGGTCTTTGCCGTTCCCGGCCGGATTGATTCACCAAGGAGCGCTGGAACCCACCGCCTGATTCAGCAGGGTGCGCATCTTGTTCACACTGTTGATGATATTTTGCTCGGCCTTTCCTGGAATCAACACAGCGGCACTCCCCGTTCCAACGAACCAGCGGAGGAGGATGACCACGCCGGCAACGCCCTGACTGCTCAAGAGCAGGCTGTCCTTGCCAAGATCGACACCTATCCTCGTGATATCGAGACCATAGCAGACCTCACCGGTCTTTCTTTTGCAGAGTTGCATGGCCTCTTGTTGCAGCTTGAGCTCAAAGGACTGGTCCGCCAGCTCGCAGGACAGCAGTATGAGAGCCTGGAATATACAAACGACTGATCCGCTCACCAAGGTATTGCTCATTTTCCGCAGAGCGCTCCGACAGCCTGTTCTGATACCTGCCGGCTGTATAAAATTTTGATAAATAAGGGAAACCATGCGATCGTTGATGATAGCCCCCTCTATTCTCTCAGCCGACTTTGCCCGGTTGGGTGAAGAGATCAAGGCCGTGGAAATGGCAGGAGCAGATGTTATCCATGTGGATGTCATGGACGGACATTTTGTTCCGAACATCACGATTGGACCACTGGTGGTCCGGGCTGTACGTTCTGTGACCGACCTGCCGATTGACGTTCATTTGATGATAACGGATGCTGATCAGTATATTCATGACTTTATTGATGCCGGAGCCGATTGGGTGACTGTGCACGTTGAAGCCTGTATTCACCTGCACCGTACCCTCACCGCAATTCGAGAACGGGGGAAAAAGGCAGGTGTGGTCCTTAACCCGGCAACCTCTCTCATGACCCTGGAATACGTGTTGACGGAAGTTGATCTCGTTATGCTGATGAGTGTCAATCCAGGATTTGGCGGGCAATCATTTATTGAGACATCACTGGAGAAAACCAGGCGTCTTCGTCAGATGCTTGATGCCGTAAACCCAGCGATCGGTATTGAAGTCGATGGTGGTATCGGTCCTGCAACCATAGCAAAGATGGCGGCTGCAGGTGCTAATATTTTTGTTGCCGGTTCGGCAATTTACGGACAGCCGGATTATCAGGCTGTTATTTCCCAGATGAAACAACTCGCAAGAGATGCCGCAGAAGAGGGGATATGAAAGACTTCACTGCTTTGAGAGCGGTCCATCAGTTACAGGACCTGGCGAAAAGACCATATGACCTGACATCTGATAATGCGTTAACCGTTCAACGTCTTGAAACCTTTAAGACATCGATGTGTGGGTTTGATCTGCTGTATGCAACGCAGCGAGTCGATGAGAACATTCTGAAGGCTTTGCAGGAACTTGCCGATGAGGCAGGGCTGGTTGAAGCGTTGGCGGCAATGCAGACCGGTGCTGTGCTGAACCGGATTGAAGGCTATGCCAGTGAGGATCGTCAGGTGTTACATACGGCGTGTCGGGATGTCTTTACCGAGTCACCAATGGCCGGGGACGCGTCTGCCAAGGCGCAGCGTGAACTGGCAAAGCTGCAGTCTTTTCTTGATGAGCTGGCGGATGGAACTGTGGTTAATCAGGCGGGACAGCCCTTTTCAACCATGGTGCAGGTTGGTATCGGTGGTTCAGATCTTGGGCCCAGGGCGATCTGCCTGGCGCTGAAGGCATACAGTCTGCCGGGCCGTTCTGCACAGTTTATTGCCAATGTTGATCCTGATGACGCGGCCGAGGTGTTGCAGGAGTTGGACCTGTCGACAACTTTGTTCAATATTGTGTCAAAAAGCGGAACCACCTTGGAGACCTTGACCAATGAACAGCTGATTCGCGATTCCCTGATAAAGGCCGGTCTTGACCCGGCACATCATGTGTTGGCAGTAACCGGTGAGGGAAGCCCCATGGATGATCCCAGCCGTTATTTACGATCCTTTTACATGGAAGACTATATTGGCGGCCGTTACTCTGCCACTTCAATGGTTGGTGTTGTCACATTAGGGTTTGTACTGGGTTTTGCAGCAGTTATGGAGTTCCTGAAAGGAGCGCACGAAGTGGACCGCGCTGCCCTGCAACCTGCTGTTCGCTCGAACATTCCACTGCTGCTCGCTCTGTTGGGGATCTGGAATCATAATTTTCTTGGGTATCCCACGGTGGCAATCTTGCCGTACAGCCAGGCACTGTCACGTTTCCCGGCACATCTGCAACAGTGCGACATGGAGAGTAATGGTAAATCTGTCACCCGGCAAGGGAGAGAGGTCGCTTGGAAAACCGGTCCCGTGGTCTGGGGAGAACCCGGGACCAACGGGCAACATGCCTTTTACCAGTTGATCCATCAGGGAACAGAGGTGGTACCGGTTGAATTTATCGGCTTTCGTCAGAGCCGATACGGTGTGGATGTCATGATCGAAGGCACCTCTTCACAACAGAAGCTGGTGGCAAATATGCTTGCCCAGTCTTTGGCTCTGGCAATGGGCAAGGACGACGAAAATCCAGCCCGGCGTTTTCAGGGAAATCGACCGAGTTCAGTGTTGCTGGCGGATCGGTTAACGCCGAGATCGATGGGGAGTCTGCTTGCAATGTATGAACATAAAATTGCGTTTCAAGGATTTTGCTGGCACATCAACTCATTTGATCAGGAGGGGGTGCAGTTAGGCAAAGTTCTTGCTCAACAGCTTTTATCGATTCTTGCCCAACCAGACAACCAGTATGGAGAAGAGGTGCTGGGAAAACAGATGCTCCGCATAGCCGGTTTGTACTGAATCGCAGTCAGGTATTGCGGGGTTTTATGGCAGAGCAGAAGCCGGTTAATTTTGTTGACAAAGATGTGGCGGACGTTTATGCTCTGTGTTCTGAATGACCATTCAATATGGTGTTGTGCGTTCCTGCCTTTAATGACGTGCTTTTTTGACGTGTAGTTACTGTTCAGGCCGCTTGAGTGGGCAGGTACTTTTAATCACATACTCTCTAGGAGGAACCCTGATGGCAAAGCATGAAACGCCTCTATTGGATCAATTGGAATCTGGTCCGTGGCCGAGTTTCGTCACCGATCTTAAAGAGCAGGCTGCCACAAAGCCTGAATGTTGGGACATTCTTGGTCAGCTTGAACTGTCCTACAAGGATCGGATCACCCATTGGAAGCATGGTGGTATTGTAGGTGTTTTCGGGTACGGTGGCGGGATCGTCGGCCGATATTCAGATGTCCCGGAAAAATTTCCTGGTGTAGAGCACTTTCATACTGTTCGTGTTGCTCAACCGTCAGGCATGTACTACACAACCAAAAACCTTCGTGACTTGATGGATCTGTGGGAGAAGTATGGCTCCGGCGTGACCAATATTCACGGCTCCACCGGTGACCTCATTTTCCTTGGAACGCGCACCGAGAATCTCGAGCCGTTGTTCTGGGATCTGACACATGATTTGGGACAGGACCTCGGCGGCTCGGGCTCCAACCTGCGTACCCCCTCTGCTTGTCTTGGTGAGTCTCGTTGCGAATGGTCTCTGTACGATGCTCAGGAGGCCTGTCACCAGCTGACAATGATGTATCAGGATGAAATTCACCGTCCGGCCTTCCCCTATAAGTTTAAATTTAAGTTTTCCGGCTGCCCGAACGACTGTGTTGCCGCAGTTGCTCGTTCCGATTTCTCCGTAATCGGCACCTGGAAGGATAATATCCGGATAGATCAGGCTGCAGTTAAAAAATATATCAACAATGAAGCAAGATATCCGGCCAATGGCGGTGCCCATAAGGGCGGACCGTGGGATGGTAAGTTCGATATCCAGGCGGAAGTTCTTGATCTTTGCCCAACCCGCTGTATGTGGATGGAAGGCGATGAGCTGAAGATTAACGATGCGGAATGTACCCGTTGCATGCACTGTATTAACGTCATGCCGCGAGCTCTTCGTCCCGGTGTGCAGAAAGGTGCCTCCATTCTTATCGGCGCTAAAGCACCGATTTTAGACGGTGCCCAGTTCTCCACCTTGATTATTCCATTTGTTGAGGTGAGTGCAGAAGACGATTTCCAGAGCCTTGTTGATGTTATTGAAAAGGTATGGGACTGGTGGATGGAAGTTGGTAAAAACCGTGAGCGGGTCGGTGAGACCATGCAGCGCGTCGGATTGCCGACCTTCCTGAGAGTTATGGAGATAGATCCTTTGCCGCAGCATGTGCGAGAGCCGCGTTCAAACCCGTATATCTTCTGGCGAGAAGAAGAGGTACCCGGTGGTTGGGAACGTGACATTGTAGAATTTAGAAGGCGTCATGCTGCCTAAGCTCCGTAGAGAATATCCTTAACGCAATCACTTTATGAGGAGATAAGATAATGGGTTACGATCCGAAAAATCCTATGGAAGGCCGGATTACCGACTTAGGGCCGCGCTATTACGGTGATTTCTTGCCACCGGTTATTAAAGAGAATAAAGGTAAATGGCTCTATCATGAGATCTTGGAACCGGGCGTACTTGTGCATGTTTCTGAGACTGGAGCAAAGGTGTTCACCGTTCGTTGCGGCTCAGCCCGTCTATTGACTGTGAACCGTGTTCGTCTGTACTGCGACATTGCCGATCAACACTGTGACGGCTATGTCCGCTTTACGACTCGCAACAACGTTGAATTTATGGTTGACAGCGAGGAGAAGCTGGAAGCACTGAAGGCCACCCTGCTTAAGCATAAAAATGTTCTGCCGATCGGCGGTACAGGCGCCTGTGTGACCAACATCGTTCATACCCAGGGCTGGATCCACTGTCATACACCGGCAACCGATGCATCCGGACCGGTTAAAGCAGTTATGGACGACCTGTTCGAGTACTTTGGATCCATGGTTCTACCGGCACAGGTTCGTATCGCTTTGGCCTGCTGCCTTAACATGTGCGGTGCTGTCCATGCTTCTGACATTGCGATCCTTGGTATTCACCGCAAACCACCGATGATTGACCATGATCGTATTACCGGTGTTTGTGAGATTCCACTTGCTGTAGCCTCCTGTCCTCTCGGGGCAATAAAGCCTGCAAAGGCGACCAACTCGGCAGGCGAGGAAGTCAAGTCAGTTGCAGTCAATAACGAGCGCTGTATGTTCTGCGGTAACTGTTATACAATGTGTCCTGCTATGCCGCTGGCAGATCCGGATGGTGACGGCATTGCCATTCTGGTGGGTGGTAAAGTTTCCAATACCAGATCAGCACCTAAGTTCTCCAAGCTGGTGGTTCCGTTCTTGCCGAACACAACTCCACGATGGCCGGAGACTGTCGCCTGTGTACGGCAGATCCTTGTGGCCTATGCTAAGGATGCGAAGAAGTATGAGCGACTTGGTGAGTGGGCGGAACGAATCGGCTGGGAGAAGTTCTTTGAGAAAGCAGGGCTTCCCTTTACTGATAAATCGGTCGATGACTATCGACTGGCGTACGATACGTGGCGTACAACCTCACAGTTTAAGTACACCAGCCATACTGCAGCCTACACCGAGTAACGAGGTTAATGTGATGATCGGCCCTGGGATGAACAGGGCCGATCATTTTTGATTTTTTACTATGACGAGGAGCATGTTATGGCACTAAGCATAGAAGAGCTGAAAAAAGCCATCATTGAAAAGGCGAAGAAATCTCCCAAAGCGCAGCTGTACATTAAGGATTTCTACGCATGTGATCCTGATACCAAACCCAGAGACATCAAAAAAGTCGCCAATGCACTGGTCACCGAAGGTGAACTGATGTTCTGGTCATCCGGTTCGACGACCATGTATGCACGTCCAGACCGCATTCAGAACGAAGAAAAATAGATCTTTTCAACTGAAAGGTTGAAAGCAGAGACCATTTGTTGGATCTCTGCTTTTTTTTTCTGCAGAGTAAGACAGCAGTTAACTTGCATGATCCATTTCCAGACGCACACTGACTCAACAAATCGAATAGCCAGAGAAATGGTCGCTGCTGGTGCTCCCGCCGGCACGGTGGTTGTCGCCGGCAGTCAGTCAGCTGGACGCGGTCAGTATGGCAGGGCCTTCAACTCACCTCCTGGAGGATTGTACTTCTCAAGTATAGTCGAGCCGCCCCTTCCTGTCATAAAGATACCCTTGGTTACACTTGCTACAGGAGTGGCTTGCCGTCGCGTCCTTCATGACAGTTTTGATATTCAGCCAATGCTTAAATGGCCGAACGATTTGTTTCTTTCTACAAAGAAGGTGGCAGGTATTCTATGTGAAAGTATCAGTAGGCAGCACCGCGATCCTGCAAGAGTTAAAGTCATTGTTGGTGTTGGCCTGAATGTAAACAGTACAATCGAACAATTTGATCCTGAGATCAGACCTTTAGTTACAACACTGCAAGAGGAGCTGGGCTATTCTGTTGATTTGAAGAATTTACTTCACCAAATCCTCTCTGCCATTGACAAAAGTGTGAAAGATCTTTCGGTGAATCATAGAACTGTTCTTGATGAGTGGCAGAGATATGATATGCTTCTGCATAAACCGGTGAAGTACCTCACAGACAATGAGCAAATCAAAGGGGTCGGTCACGGGTTAACACCTGAGGGCTATTATCGGATCTGCGACTATGCCGGACAGGAACACACTGTTATCGGCGGTCAACTTCGGCTGGTCAGTCCCCAGTAGTCTTTTTAAGAACCGGATTGGTTTTTTTTACTGTAAAGACGTCATCTGTATAATCTGATCGAAATACTGCCAAGCAATACGCCATGAATGATAAAAGGTATCGTGCACTTGTTGCCTATGAAGCTGCTGACAACACAATACAACGTCGGATCGAACAGAAAGATATAGACTCTCTGCCTGCAGGTGATGTTCTTATCCGGGTACACTACTCATCATTGAACTATAAGGATGCCCTCTCAGCCAGCGGTAATCGTGGTGTCACAAAACAATATCCACACACACCGGGTATTGATGCTGCAGGAATCGTCGTAACCTCAACTGATCCGGCATGGCAAAAGGGCGATCCGGTTATCTGTACGGGCTATGATTTGGGCATGAACACTGCCGGTGGTTTCGGCCAATACATACGGGTACCCGGTAGTTGGCTGGTTCGCCTCCCGCCCGGTCTCACACTACTGGAGAGTATGCGATTAGGAACAGCAGGATTCACCGCGGCGCAGTGTGTCTGGCATCTTGAACGAAACAACATCACTCCTGATAAAGGTCCAGTCCTGGTCACTGGTGCAAGCGGAGGCGTTGGAACTGTCGCTATTGTATTATTACGGGCTATTGGTTACAAAATTATTGCTGTAACTGGAAAATCCTCCGAGCATGACTTTCTTACAGGCATTGGTGCCCATACTGCCATGAGTCGTGAAGAATTATTAAAAGATGCTGATAAGCTGCTGTTGCCGACACGCTGGCATGGGGTGGTTGATACTGTTGGCGGTGCTTTTCTTGCTGCAGCCATTAAGGGCACAGCCTTTGATGGCGTCGTAACCTGTTGTGGTAATGCGTCCTCCAGTGAGTTGGCGCTTTCAGTGTACCCGTTTATACTGCGGGGTGTTCATTTGATCGGTGTCTATTCAGCTAACTGCCCAATGGAAAGGCGAGTACGCATCTGGGAGAAATTAGCGGGAGAATGGAAAATTGACCGACTGGACACCATCAGTCGTCTGGTCAGTCTTGATCATCTTGAGGTTGAAATGAAGGCCATGCTTGCTGGAAAAGGGAAAGGACGCTGTGTCGTCGATTTAGGAGGGGCTGAGGATGTCTCTTGAGTTGGCAAAAGAAGTGATTGCAATAGAAGCTGAGGGGCTTCTTACTGTTCGTGATCGACTTGGTCATGAATTTGAAGTGGCAGTTGATATTATGATGAACTGTCCAAGTAGAGTCGTGGTCACTGGAATTGGAAAATCGGGCATTATCGGTCAAAAGGTGGCGGCAACCCTTAACTCTACAGGAACGTCTGCGGTATTCCTGCATCCGGTTGAGGCTCTGCATGGGGATTTAGGCATGGTGACGTCTACGGATGTTGTCCTTGCTCTTTCGTACTCAGGGGAAACAGCCGAACTTAATCGTTTGTTGGGTAGTCTGAAGGAGCGTCGGATTAAAATTATCGCTCTCTGCGGTAACATTCAGTCAACTCTTGCTCAGCATGCAGAGGTGACCTTGAATGTTGCTGTACCCCGTGAGGCCTGTTCCCTTGGTTTAGCACCAACAACTTCAACAACAGCAACCCTGGCTCTGGGTGATGCCCTGGCAGTTGCCCTGTTGAATCGGAAACAGTTTCGAGCCGAGGACTTTAGACGGAATCACCCTGGAGGCAGTTTGGGGGAACGGTTGAAAGTTGCAGTTCGGGAGGTGATGCTGACTGGAGTGCAGGTGCCGGTCATCACAGATGACCAATCAGTATCAGATGCGGTGTTTGAATTAAACAGAAAGAACCTGGGGGCGGTAATGATTCAGGATGCAGCAAACAAGCTGGTGGGAATCATTACGGATGGAGATATCCGGCGGACGCTCTCTGTTTATAAAAATCTGCAGGAAGTTCATCTGACAGAGGTGATGACAAAAAATCCGGTGGCCATCGGTGGCTCACTTATGGCTGCTGATGCATTGAGCATCATGCAGCAACGCGAAATCACCGTCTTGGCAGTCACATCTGAACAGGGCTGTCTGGAAGGTATTTTGCACCTGCACAACCTGCTGGGTAAAGGAGAATTTAGATTTTTGATTTAATCAAAGTCTGTATCTTCGATGTTCAGAGGCATGCCTTCAATCATGGTAAATTGACCAACGACCTGAGCTCGTGTCGAATTGATAGTGCAACTCCAGTTTAGAGGTACTCCCCTGACTGCGTTCCAGACAGGTAAGGTTGAAAATAAGACTGTTCCCGATTTTTTTTGAAAACGTTGCCTTCGGCTGTGAGAGCTTTGACCCTTTAAATGTGGGATAGTTAGCGCGGAAAATAGTCTCAAAATGTTCTTCCAGCCAGGTTATTTTTTCATTTTGTAAGGCAATTTGTTGAGATTTTGCGATTTTTTCGTTTATTTTTTGGCCCACAATTTTCACGGTGGGATCTGACTGGTAGTTACTCGTCCGTATCAGCCTGAGAATTTCCCTGCTGTGTGTTAAAGCCGTATGCATATCACCCTTGTTTTCAGCAACAACAACTGCTTCCTGTAACTGTGCTATTTTAACGAGAAGCAGGGTCTTCTCAATTTTTCCTAAGGACTCCTCCTCCATATTTGTTGCAGAGTCCGGCTCAGTCGCCAGAAGATTGAGAGCATTTTGATATTCCTCTATGGCGGCCGGCCAGTTTTTCTGTTGATAGGCTTCTCTTGCGGTGGACAAGGTGAGATAAAGACGGGAGTTGATGAGGAGCCTGTGTAAATCCTGCCGTTCTTTTTCAGTCACTACAGTCGGGTTAACTGTTATAACCTGTTGAGCCTGCTCGAGGTATCGAATAGTTTCTTTCCATTGAGATTGGGTAAATGCCTTTTTTGATTGATCCAGCTCATGCCGAAAGGTGGCTGCTGTCATTCTGTTGGTTATGTCGCTGGTACTGCCCAGTGTTTGAATGTTACCGGATATGGTCAACGCGTTTCGATACGCTGCCGCTGCTTCATCCCAGTTTTTTTCCCGTTCTGCACGCTCAGCAACTGCCAATGCATACCGCAACTCTAAAGATTGGATTGTTTCATTAAGCATCGACTGCTGTTTCACAAGATTATGCTCAGCAGCAAATTTCATGGCTTGACGGTATAGTGTCAGCGACTCCAACAGCTTGTTCTGCCCGACAAATATCTGGGCTTGATCGGTCATGATGTTGAGTTCTTCCTGTGCCGATGCCAGTCCTGCCGGGATATACTCGCCTTGATAAAAGACTCGTCCCTGCAAACCCTCTTGAAGATGCTGGGATGCAATGAGCTCTGAGATGACTTTTTCCTGAGCACTTTTCTTAAAACGAAGAATGGTCAAGTTCGACAAAACACTTCGGGCGGTTTCCAGATTTTCTAAGGCTGCATCAAACTGTTTCTTATCTATAAGCAGTTGTCCTTTAAGCAGTTGGGCTTGAGATTCGCTCAACAGATCCTGATCGTTAAAGTAGAGAGAGATAGCCCCTATGAGCAGCCCAAGAAATCCGATACTGATGAGAATCGGTTTTATCGGGAGAGAAGATATCTTTGCAAAAGGCTTCCCGGTCGACAGCGGGCGGCGCTGCAGAGGAGTCGAAGCTGCGGGGTCTCTCGCTGTCTGCAACCGTTCAGTTTTTTTTGCGCTGATTCCATCGATTTCGGCCACTTGAAACGATTGCTGAATCCGTGTTCGCAAGGTGTCAACTTCAGGGGCATCAGGTGCAATGGTCAGTAAGTTGTCAATGACTTCAAGTGCCTCTTCGTATTTTCCTACATCTTCAAGCTGCTCAGCCAGTTTAAAGAGTTGATCAGTTTTTCTAAGAGTTCTGCTGATCTCCTGTTGTAACTCTTCGCGGTCAGGGAAATCGATGTTGTCAGGTATTTCGGCCAGGAGCTTGTTGGCCGTAAAAATTTTGTGACTATCAATAAGGTCCCGAATCTGTTGGAGGTCATCCGGCGTAACAGGCTTGACCGGTTCGAGGAAATCATCACTTTCAAGGCCAAGTGCAGCAAAGGTGTCTTCAGTCAGGGAGTCGAGGGGAGCCCCTGTCTCTTCAATATCAGCAATGCTGATGGTGTCAAGGGGGAGCTGGTCACTGTGACGTGTATACCATTCTGCCGCTTCCTGGTTAAAAGGGTCGTTAAGGTTATAGACATTGCCGCAGATCATTTCTCCTATATGGAGAATAAGATCCGGAAGTGACGGATTTTGCTGCCAGTAGTCTGCCAGGCGAATGGCTGCGGGATCAAAATCAGGATGGAAGATCGGGGTCAGTGGCTTGGCAATGGGTGCAAAATGAGGGTAACCAAAGGGCAGGCTAAGACGTATCCTGTGTTTTTCACCAATACTGATCGAATGCTCATTTTCTCTGATATACCCGCGCAGAGTATACTCAATCTCATAATTGTCAGGAGGCTGGCCTGTCGTTCCTACCAGGACTATATGAGGGTACAGTTCCAGTAGTTCTCTGAGTTGCGTATATTCGTCGGCAAGTTGTTGTGAACCCATCACCATAAAAGTAACCTACCTGGTAGAAGCTGTTGTGCGGGTTTCCGATCTTAAACGAGGCAGAATGATCAGGAGCGACCTTTTTTTGTGTGGTACTGCAACAGTCATAGTTTTTTAATAATTGTAAAGTATTTCGGCGTTTGAAACAAGTCAGCGTTGCCTCCAATGCATGAAAAAGTCTTTGGATGGCGGAATGCAAAAGATTGTTTGAGTGCAGGAAAAGAGATGTGTACACTAATTACAGGATTAAGAAAATTGAGACTGTACACACTCCATGAAAACATTCAACACCGCATTTGAAATCACCCACGTTCAGAACTGTCCATTATACATGCAGGATGACTGTTTTGTCCTGACTGACAAGGCAGTGGAATTACCATTGGGACGAGCCTCCTGCCTGATCCTGGTACGAGAACTGACAGGGGTACTCTTCACCTTGATTCCGGATGCGGACCAGTGTTTTGCTAAACATCACAGGACGATTTTTACGTGCGGCGGATGCACCGGGTTGATCAAGTTCAGACTGACCGAGAAACCTGTCATCAGAAATAACAATAAAGATGTGCCGGCTTTTTCAGAAAATCCCCAGTCAGTTATCAGCGGCCGGATTGAGGCGATCCACCCGGCTGAGCTGCTGCAAGTCTTTCATATGCATCAGAAAACCGGTCGTCTTGTCCTCGAATTTGCAAACGGCTCTGCACGGGTAACCTTCAGAGAGGGCGGCTTATTGGCGGCACGTTTTGAAGATTTTGATAATCAGGAGGCGATTTATGCAATGCTGGCTGAAAAGAAGGGAACGTTTCATTTTATTCCCGGTCTGCCGGATGCACTGATGCAGACACGGGAAATCGGTGATTTTATGATGATCCTCATGGAAGGTTTACGGCGTCTTGATGAGGAAGCGTAAAGATATGCCTAATCCTTTGTACAACAGGACGTATTATTTTGAAAAGGCGGCAGCTTCAGGATACTTAAGAAATCATCCACATGATACTGGGCAGTCAACCGCTTGTTTTTGAAGGCAATCAGTTCAACACCACTACCGGCACAGTGCTCCTGGTCAACTTCCGAATCTCCAATGTAGATAGCATGTTTTGGTTCCACTTGAAAATGGTCCAGTATCATGTACAGACCGTCGGGAGCGGGTTTTGGACGTGGCGCTGTCAGTGCGGTGACCACCATGTCAAACCAGGGGCGGAGGGCGAAGGTGTCAAGAATCGTATCCATGGTATCGGTGCGATTTGTTGAAATAGCTGTCTTATACCGCACCTTGACCTGTTGAAGAAAGGGCAGCAGATCCGGTTCCATGGTCATATGGCGAAGAAACTGCCTGTAGTCGAGATTTTGACGATACGACTCAATGGTGGCGGGAGGGATATGTGTATGCTTCCGGAATATATGCGCTACGGAATGACGGACATTGTGAATATGAACGTACTGTAGTTCTTCTTCATCCATCTGTGGACAGTCAAAAGCATGCAGCAGGTGGTTGTAGTAGTGGCGGTTTGCCTCAAGAGAGTTAAACATAACACCGTCACAATCAAAGATAACAAGTTGTAGCATCGTCTTTAGGAGCGAAGAGGAGGAATGTTACAGGTTAGTGATTTCCCGGGTAAGTTGTTCGAAAAAGGTGTGCATGAACGCATGCCGCTGCTCAGCCATCTTACGTCCTGCTGAGGTGAGCATCTGTTCACGGATAGCGGACATTTTGACCACAAATTCACGGTAGGCCGTGTCATCAAGTGAATACGGCAAGGTTGCAAAAGGATCAACTTCAGGGTTATGAAGACGGGCACCGATCTGGCCGGCAAAGAGAAACGCTCTGCCGATCCCGATGGCGCCAATGGAATCCAGTTTATCAGCATCAAAGAGAATTTTTGCTTCCAAGCTCTGCGGTTGCTTGTTGTCACGGTATCTGTGCGTTCGGATACAGTGACAGATCGCTTCGATTGCCACTGGAGTATACCCAAGCTTGTCAAGCAGTGGTGCTGCAAGTTCAGCACCGCGCTGAGCATGGCATATCTGTCCGAAACTCTGACTTTCGTCCTTACGGCCGATATCATGCAGCAGGGCCGCCGGAACGAGAACGTCCAGCCGTCCTCCCATCAGCCGGCCGATGGTGGTAGCGTTGTGCAGGACGCGCAGGCTGTGATCAGGACCATGTGCTCCACCCTCCGCCTCACAGTAAACACGACTGATCGATTTGAGTTGCTCAAGGAGAGCTGTATTGTCGGCGATACCGCTCATCATGCGAAAAGACGATGCTTCATCACTGCTGCTGTCAGGAAAACCATTCGCAAACCAGCCATTCAACACCAAGAAGCAGCAGGTCCTCATCACTGCCGGCTACTCCTCTGAGCTGCCGCGTATGCAGTGGTGATGGTAAATGAATGTGTCCACTGACCAACTCTTGGCGGAACCGGTCTATATCATACAGGGCAAGTACGTATTGATCCAGTTGTTGAGGTGTTGGGTGGAAGGTCTTGTTGCGGATGCTTTGATGCTGATACAGGGGAAGTAAGGCATCATTGAACCGATTGTACAGAGTCAGACCTTGCTCCTGGAGATAGGTCTGAGCAATCTGGGCAACCGGTTCCGAAAACCCTTTACAGTGGGGTTCCCGCAGAAGTACCAGAGATTCGATGACCTCACCGCCATCACTACACGCTCCGCCTCTGCCTAAGGGATAGGCCCGACAACTTCCCGGCCGGTCGGGGTAAACGGAACAGCCCTGTTGGTTCACGAAGACGCAGGATGCCCGGCCATCGTCTATCATTGTCAGATAGCAGATAGGTAAAATCTGATCCTGCTGTTGTTCAATAATGACGTACCTCTCAAGGAATTGGCCGGAGGTGACAGCCAGGGCATTTTTCAGTCGAAGAACATCATAGGGACTTAAGGCGAGATCAAGCTCGCGACAGCATTCGGTAAAACAAGAGATCCCGGGATGACAGGCAAAGGTGAATGGCTGTTTTGCCGAAATAGTCCCAAATTGTTCCGCTAATTCGGTCACTGTCATCGAGAACCTCTCCATTTAAGAGTCAGCATGGGGGCGGCAACAAAAATAGATGAGTATGAAGCCACAACCAGACCAATGAGCAGGGCAAACGAAAAGTCATGGATTGTTGAACCACCCAGCAAAAAGAGGGAGAGTACCGTGAAAAGCACGGTGAGGGTCGTAATGATGGAGCGTGCTAAAACCTGGTTGATTGAGTTGTTGATGATTTCATGAAAAGTAAGCTCCGGATTGTTCCGCATATTTTCACGGATTCGATCAAAGATAACCACCGTATCATTTAACGAATATCCTGCCAGGGTAAGAAGAGCGGTGATAATGAGGAGGGTCAACTCCTTGTCAAAGAGCCAACATATACCAAGAACGGCTAAGACATCATGAAATGTGGAAGCAGCGGCAGCCAGACCGAAGCGCAGGTCGAACCGGAATGCCAGATAGATCCAGACTCCGACCATGGAGAGGATGATGGAGATAACAGCCTTGCTGCGCAGGTCAGCAGAGGTTGAAGCACCGATTTCAGACTTGCTTTCCATGGAGAAATTTTTGTCTGCCTGTTCTTTATTGAGGAGGTCTGTTATTTCATCACTGATATTACCAAGCTGTTCTTCCGATTGTTTTAACTTTACAATGAGTTCATTTTTGCCGGTTACTTCCTGCAGTTCCACCCCGTGGTAGCCGTGATTTTGCAGGGCATGCCGTATTTCATCCAGAGCAAATGGTTTTTCCGCCCTGTACTGCAATAAGACGCCTCCAGAGAAATCAACCCCCATGTTTGCCTGACCGCGAACTATCTGAATAAAGGCGATTAAGCCCAAGACAGCAAAGACGGTAGATATACTGTAAGCGATTTTCCTGACCCGCATAAAATCAAAGTTCGATTTTTTTATGAAGCTGAAGAAGTTGAGCTTGTTGAGTTTTTTGTACGTAAACAGGACATCATAAACTGTTCTGCAGAAGAACAGGACAGCAAAGAGGTTGAGTATGAGCCCTATGGACAGTGTAATGGCAAATCCTTTGATCGGGCCGGTGCCAAAGAGAAACAGGGCTAAAGCGGTGATCAGTGTGGTGATGTGGCCGTCAATGATACTTGAAAAGGCACGGTTAAACCCCGCATCCACACCGGCGCGAAGTGATTTTCCAAGGGCGAATTCGTCACGCATTCGTTCGTAGATAAGGACGTTGGCGTCAACTGCCATACCGATGGTGAGAATAATACCGGCAATACCGGGTAGAGTCAGGGTTGCGCCAAAAAGTGCCAGGCCTACAAAAAGCAGGAGGATGTTCAGCACTATCGCAATGTCGGCGATTATCCCGGAGGTTCGATAGTAAAAGACCATAAAGATGACAACAAACAGTGTCCCGACCAGTCCGGAAAATATGCCCTTGTCAATGGAGTCCTGCCCCAGACTGGCACCGACAGTCAGGTTTTGCACCACATCAACCGGAGCGGGTAACGCGCCGACCCGAAGGACAATTGCCAGATCAGTGGCCTCGTTGTGGGTGAAGTTGCCTGAAATCTGTGCGCTGCCCCCCAGTATTTTTTCACGAATGACCGGGGCGGAACGGACGATTTCGTCCAAAACAATGGCCAGCCGTCTACCCACACTTTTTTCAGTTATGGTTGCAAAGACCTGCCCGCCACGGGAAGTAAGGTCCAGGCTGACGTAAGGCTCATTAAACTGCCCCCCGATCCGGACCTGCGCATTTTTCACCATCTCACCGGTCATCAGGACCGGGGTTTCAAGAAGAATGGGTACCCGGGATTCTCTTTTGGTTTTCTGGTCAATTGTTTTTTCAAAATATATTTCTGTACCCTGGGGTAATCGGTGCTGGAGAGCCAGGTTGAGCTGCTTTCTGCTTTCACCTTCCTGCCATTGGCCAGTTTTTACTGCCTCCTCGACTAGCTCCATCAGGTGTGTTCCCGGGTCTTCAGCCACCATTTTGAATTCCAGCTGTGCAGTTTGCCCAATGAGATCCATTGCCCGCTGCGGGTCCTTGACACCAGGGAGTTGCACAACAATCTGGTTGTCCCCCTGCCGAAGAACAATCGGCTCGGCAACACCGAATTGATCAATACGGTTCCGGATGATTTCAAGGGACTGGTTGACCGAATTCTTTTTAATAAAATCGATCTCATCTCGTTTTAACTGCAGGGTAACCCTCGGGAAAGAGCCGGTCTCGGCGAGAACCTGGGTGTCGAGATTGGGAAACCGTTCTGAAAGAATTTGTTTGACAGTCTCCACCGCGCCAATGTTGGGGAGGGTGAACAGTACACTTTTGGGGTTCGCCGACTCCATCCGCACAGCGTTGATGTTCTGTTCAGCCAGAGCTGATTTGAAGTCTGAAGCGGCAAGGTCGAGGGAGTTCTCGGCAGCTTTTTCCAGATCGACCTGCAGAACTAAATGCATACCACCTTGTAAGTCCAGGCCAAGTTTGAGGCCGGCAGGAGCAAGATATTTTTTCCACCAGTCCGGCAGGTCATGATACAGTGAAGGGGTGAGGGCCAATCCTGCAAAGACGAGTAAGAATACTACCAGCCCGATTTTGAGCTTTAAGATGGAGTTCATGACGACAGTACCTTCAGTGTAAAAGGGGAAAACGGCGCATCATTTATAAAAAGAGTAACATATACGGCGTTTCACTGCTTTGCGCAATGGCGTGTTGTTACTTTTCATAAAAGAAAGATGTTGGGTTGTAAAGAAGATCAGACAATATGTTTAATCTGAAGCAAGAGGTCAAGGCGTACGGTTGATCGCCGCCGCCATGCAGGCTGCGCCAAATCCGTTGTCAATATTAACCACAGCGAGTCCTGGTGAGCAGCTGGTCAACATCCCGAACAGAGCGCTGTAGCCACCGGCGCCAACCCCGTAGCCCACACTGGAGGGGACACCAATGACCGGCGCACCGGTTAATCCGGCAACCACAGAGGGTAATGCGCCTTCCATGCCGGCAACAACAATGATCACCCTGCCTTGCTGCAGTAATGGGGACTGGGTCAGAATCCGGTGAATACCGGCTACTCCGGCATCATAGATAGTTGCGACCGTGTGGCCGAACCACTCTAAAGTGATGCGTGCTTCTTCAGCGACACGGAGGTCTGATGTGCCGGCGGTGACAACAACCACGGTACCTGAACCACTGCCTGTAGGAATATACTGTTTGTTGCCGGTCAACAGGCGAGCTGTTGCATGGTACGTGAGTTCAGGAAGTTGAGCGCAGACGGCTTCAGCCTTTTTACTGTCTACCCGTGTTGCCAGCACCACCGATGGTGTCTTCAGCATGGCTGAGAGAATCTCTACAAGCTGTGGGATGGTTTTGGTTTCCCCAAAAACAGCTTCCGGCAGCCCTGTGCGGAGGTCTCGATGGTGATCAATGCGAACCTCTCCCAATGTCTCCACAGGCCAGTGGCGTAGGCGGTCCATGGCCTGGCTGATTTCGATGGAACCGTCTTGAATCTGTTTCAGCAGTTCTTGTAGCGACCGTTTGTTCATAGATCTGTCTGCAAAGGAAGAGCGGGAACTGTTTATGAGCGTCCGGGCAGCAAACTGTTTACGCAAAACGCTCGTTTTGTTAGATTACAACGATTTATTACCCTTTCTAGATACCTGAATATCGAGCCTGGGTCAACTAACTGGAGAAAGCTGATGACCGACAACCTCTTGCCCGACTTTTTGCGTGCGTTGCTGCAGCCCGGAATCTACGACCACCCCGTTCATGAAGTTGAATTGATACAGACGCACATTTCGTGGGTTATTCTTGCCGGTGATTATGTATATAAATTTAAAAAACCAGTAGATTTTGGTTTCCTTGATTTTTCCGATCTGGCGAAACGACATCGGTGTTGTGAACAAGAGTTGTTGCTGAATCGGCGCTTATGCCCGGACATCTATCTTGCACTCATCCGGGTGACCATTGATGCGGCCGCACACTTTTCCCTCAATGGCAAGGGGGAAGTCGTTGAGTACGGTGTTCAGATGAAGAGAATGCCTGAAGATCGTATGATGGTACATCTTATCAGAGACGGTCAGCTGACAGCAGACCATATTGAGGCCCTGGCCACTGTTCTGGCTGATTTTTACCAGCGTGCTGAGCATGGTGAAGACATTGCCGGATTTGGTACTGCTTCTGCGGTGGGGGTCAATGTTGCAGAGAATTTCGAACAAACAGCCTCTTTTATCGGGAAAGGTGCCTTGAGTCAGGAGCAATACGACAGTATTGTTCGGTATTCACATTCTTTTCTTGCGAATGAAGCCTTATTTCAACGTCGTATTGATGACGGATATATCCGTGATTGCCATGGCGATCTCTATTCAGCCAATATCTGTTTGGCGGATAAAGTCTATATCTACGATTGTATAGAGTTTAATCAACGCTTCCGCTACAGTGATATTGCAAGTGATGTCGCTTTTCTGGTTATGGATCTGGAGTTTTATGGACTGGATGAGCTGGCTCGTCTTTTTGTGGATCGATTTGTACAGAAAACAGGAGATAAAGGACTCATCGGAATGCTGAACTTCTACAAGTGTTATCGTGCCTATGTGCGTGGCAAAATAAATGTATTTACAGCAGCAGACCCTGCAGTCGATCCTGCAACCAGAAGTCTGTGCAACAGGAATGCCGCCACCTATTTTAGGCTTGCCCAGCGCTATGCAGAGGGCTGAAGGAGTGCGTGTGCAGCGAGCTGAGTATATGATCGTCGTCTTCTTTGGTATGACAGCGACCGGGAAGTCTACACTTGGCCGGGCCTTGGCAGCCTATTGCAGTGCACCGTATTTTAATACCGATATGGTACGTAAAGAACTGACAGGGCTGCAGGCAAGCCACCGGCAGCGCGAAGAAATAGGGCAAGGGATTTATAGTTGTGTTTTTAGCGAAAAAACCTATCAGGCTCTTCTTGATCGGACGAACGCGGAGTTTATTAAGGGAAAACGTCTCGTGATTTTAGATGGTTCGTACAGTAAACGTACGGATCGCGACCAGGTTCGGGAATTGGCAGCAAGATGGGGTGGGGGAAGCATGTTTATTTTTTGTACCTGTTCTGAAGAGGAGGTGCGCCACCGACTTGCTAAACGTGCTGCTGACCCATCAGCTGTTTCAGATGGAAGGTGGGAAGTTTATCTGCATCAGCAGAAAACTTTTGAAAAGCCCGACCTCCTTGACGAGTCCGACTGCCTGCAGTTGAATACGGAACAGTCAACAACGGATATGGTGCATTGGTTGACTGCTCAACTCTGTCTGAGCAGGTAGGTCGCTGGTTCGGTTGTTACAGGTTGTCCAGTTCAGGTGCATTTTCCGGGGCAAGTGGTTCTGAAACTTCAGGTGGTATTTCCGGCAGGTTTTCTGCTTCTTTTTTTTCCTTTCTCTCAGATGGCGCCTTGGTCATAAATTCCGGCATCCATCGATTCATCCCCCATTCCGGTTTGTTGCCCGCTTCCAGATGCGTGAGAAGCTCTTCTGCTTTAGGAGCGAGACTTGAATCGGGATACCGAGTCAAAAGATATTTTAACCTGTGCCTGGCCTCGTCGTACCGGGCTGTGCGTACATAAAAAACAGCAACCATGTATTCATGGTTGACGAGAAACTCCGTGGCATCTTTGATGCGTGATTTTGCCTCCTTGGCATAGGGAGACTGGGGATAGGCGTTGATCAGGCGGTTAAATGATTTGATGGCCTCTTTGGGCCCGGAAATGTCTCTGTCAATACGATCGGTCCTGTTATAATCACACATACCGGTTTGAAACAAGACATAGGGTATAGCCTCATTGGTGGGATGCCGTTCCTCGAAGGATTTGTAGAACACCTTGGCTTCAGCATACTGTTTGTCATAATAATGGGCGTCAGCAGATTTTAGTTGTGCCAACATGGCCTGAGTGCTGAACGGGTGCTCGTCAAGGATAATTTTGAACTGCTTTATGGCCTCGCTGTAGTTACCGGTATTGTAGGCATCCATACCAAGAACAATCAGTTCTTCGGGCGGCAAAGATTTTGGTTCTTCCTCCTCTCCGAAGGTGAGTTTGCTGAACATTCCACTGAACGTGGAGCATCCTGAACAGACGCTCATGGTTATGAGTAAAAACATCACTGCAAACCGTGAGATGGCCGTATGATATGTGTTTTGAGATGGAGGCATGAGCGAGAACCTTATTCACTGCAGTTGAGCGGTTGTTCCAGAGTTTGGTTACCGAGGTAGTGTTCTATTGCTAACTCAGCAACCGCACCTTCACCGGCAGCGTTTATAATCTGACGAAAATTTTTGCTGCAGATATCGCCCGCAGCGTAGACACCCGGAATAGACGTTGCCATATCAGCATCGGTTATAATAAATCCACCAGCATCTGTTCGGAGGTGTCCGGCAGGGAAGAGTTCGTTGTTGGGTGTGGTGCCGATGAAAATGAAGATCCCGGTCACCTGAAGGGTCGACTCCTCATCATTTCGGTGTTTGAGGCTGAGACTCTGGACACCGTTTTTATCTCCCTTGATTGCCGTGACCTGTGTGTTCCAGATGAAATCGATTTTCGAATTGCAGAACGCTTTTTCCTGCAGAACTTTGGTCGCCCGCAACGTATCACGTCGGTGAATGACCGTTACCCTGTCAGCGAATTTGGTTAAGTGCAGGGCATCTTGAATAGCGGTGTTTCCACCACCAACGACAGCGATTTTTTGATGACGGTAAAATGGCCCGTCACAGGTTGCACAGTACGAAACCCCACGACCGGCAAAGGTATATTCCCCTGGAATTTCGAGTTTTTTTGGTTTGGCACCTGTGCAGAGAAGAATGGTTCTTGCGGTAAGAGCTTCTCCGTTTTCAAGGACAACGGTTTTGATGTTATCGGTGAGCTCAAGGGATATAATGGTTGCAAACCGTTTCTCAAGGCCGAAACGATCAGCATGTGCTGTCATCTTATCCATGAGATCAAACCCTGATATCCCTTCGACGAAACCGGGATAGTTGTCGACCCAGTCGGTAACAAGAACCTGACCGCCGGTTGCCCCCCTTTCAAGGAGCAAAACTTTGAGGCGACCGCGAGCCGCGTATAATCCGGCGGTTAAGCCTGCGGGCCCACCTCCAACTATGATCAGCTGATACTGAGCGTGTTGCATGTTCACCTATAACAAAAACGGCACGGTGCTTTCAATGCAGAGTCGAAAAGAACCGTGCCGGAGAAAAGGCGTCAGATAGCTTTTTTAATAAGTTCCTGTAACTGTGTCTTGCCTACAGCGCCGGTGATCTGATCGACAACTTCTCCCCCCTTGAACAGAATGAGGGTGGGAATGGCACGAATACCAAACTTGCCCGGGGTGGCGGGATTGTCGTCAACATTCATCTTGGCGATGACAACCTTTCCTTCAAATTCACCGGCCAGCTCATCAATGGCCGGACCGATTGCCTTACAGGGGCCACACCATGGAGCCCAGAAATCAACCAGACAGGGGAGTGCATTGCCGATGACGGTGCTATCGAACTCGCTGTCAGAGACGTGGATTACTTTGTCACTTGCCATTTTGTCCTTCTCCTTTTAGCTTGCCATAAAAAATGAGCAAATTCATAATTTTCGCTTTTCGTTCCTTGCGATCATATGATGATATTTTCCAAATTTGCCATTCTACTCTGCCGACCCCATAGTGACAAGGAGAAATTGATTAACCGCGTGAACACTGGCGATGACGCTGGTCTTCATTTTTTAATTTTGACAGGAAAACATAATTTATTATATAACTTATGCTTTTCTTGTGATGCAATGTTTCTTGCATATTTCTATAGGAGGTCCGATGAAGACAGAACATTCTATGCAGTTGTTTACAGATGCCAGGACACTGATTCCCGGCGGCGTCAATTCGCCGGTTCGGGCCTGTCGAGCCGTTGGGACAGACCCCTTATTTGTTGCTGAAGCATCAGGATGCACGATCACTGATGTTGACGGGAACCGTTTTGTCGACTTCGTTGGCTCCTGGGGGCCGATGATTGTCGGCCATGCTCATCCCGAAGTTGTAGAAGCTATCAGGAGTACGGCCGGTCGAGGGACGAGTTTCGGAGCTCCTTCTCCCCTGGAGATTGACCTGGCCGCTGAGGTGTGTGCAGCTGTTCCTTCACTTGAAAAGGTTCGTTTTGTCAACTCCGGCACCGAAGCAACCATGAGTGCCGTCCGGCTCGCCCGAGGATACACCGGGCGCAAGATGGTTGTGAAGTTTGACGGTTGTTACCATGGCCACGCGGATTCTTTTTTAGTCAAGGCAGGTTCAGGTCTGATAACGCTTGGTATACCTGGAAGCCCTGGTGTTCCTGATGATATTGTCAAAAATACCATTTCGATTCCATACAACGATGAGGCTGTGCTGGATGCGACTTTACGCAACCCGGAGCTTGATATCGCCTGTGTCATTGTTGAGCCGGTAGCCGGGAACATGGGAGTGGTGCCGCCGTCAGAAACCTTTTTGCAAAAACTTCGTCAACTGACCAGTGAACTTGGTATTGTCCTTATTTTTGATGAGGTCATTACCGGATTTCGTCTGGCACTGGGGGGTGCCCAGGAGTATTTTGATGTCACCCCTGATCTGACCTGCCTTGGGAAAATCATAGGAGGCGGTCTGCCGGTGGGGGCATATGGGGGGAGGAGTGATATTATGGACTTAATTGCCCCGGAGGGACCGGTCTATCAGGCCGGCACTTTATCGGGAAATCCACTTGCCATGGCAGCCGGGCTGGCTACGCTTGGCATTGTCAAGCAGCTTGGATTTTATAAGGAGCTGGAAGAGAAAAGCGAGTGGTTCGGTAATGCATTGAATGCGATGGCTGCCTCCTTGTCGGTTCCGGTTGTTTTGAACAGGGTGGGTTCAATGATGACCTGTTTTTTTACCCCTGATCCGGTGACGGATTTCCAGAGTGCCTCGCGTGCAGAGACCGATCTGTATGGAGAGTACTATCGTCAGATGCGATCCCAGGGGATCTGGTTGGCGCCATCGCAGTTCGAAGCACTTTTTGTTTCAGCAGCACATGAACGCAAGCACTTGGAAAAGGCACTGGTCGCGGCTGAATCCTCATTCAAAAAATTGATGAAATAGATTAAAATTTGTTGCCTTTGCCGGTTGAGCATGCTACCACTAGCCCTGATTGTTGCACCTGGATAGATAGACAGTGGGAGCGGAGATATTGAATGACCGCAAGGAGACATTCCGGCAATTGGCGCTGTACAGCCAGGCTGGAATGTCATTTGTGTTTTCCATTCTGATCGGTTTTGGGATGGGATGGATACTTGACCACAAAGTTTTTGCAGGAAAAACCGCCCCGTGGCTTACGTTTATTTTTTTCGGGTTTGGAGTTGCCGCTGGCTTTAAGGGGCTTTGGGATATGGCCAGGAAAATAGAAGATGAATGATCAGGCTTGTTCTGGAGAACCAAAGGACATCACTTGCATACTTACCCGGATAGTTGTCTGCAGCGCGATCCTGACGCTGATACTTGTGCTGGGAAGTTGGTTTGTGGCAGGCTGGCCGTTCGCACAGTCGCTCTTAATTGGTGCGGTGCTGGTCAATGGCAGTTTTCTGTTGTTGAAACGCGATGCCCAGCGATTGATACACAAAGTGAGCTTGAGTCAGACTGTGGAAACAGTGGTCATCGGCAGTGAAAAAACCAGGTTTTTTTTGAGAACCTTTGCCCGATTGACTGTTATCGGGCTCTTTTTGTTTGTGATAGCCAATCATATTCCCATTAATGTGGTTGGATTGATTTTTGGTTGTGTCACAGTTGTGGTGAGCATCGTCATTATTGGCTTAAGCGCTGGCAGGCGCTGGACGCTGAACAAAGTTTGAGGAGTGAGCAGGCTATGGAACATCCGATATTATTCATCTCTCTGATCCTTCAGGCGTTGGGATTACCGGTGCCGCACACTCCGGTCGGAGCAACGCTTCTTGAGAAAATTTGTGAGCCGTATATGACCTATACCTGGATGGTCATGATCCTGCTGATCATAGTGCCGAGATTAACGATCGGGAAGCTGGAGATGGTGCCCGGCAGTGGACAGAATTTCTGGGAGGTGATGGTTGGCGGTTTGATGGATTTCTTTACCGAAAACCTTGGAGAGAAAGGGGCGAAGATGCTGTTCCCGATGATGGCAACCTTCTTTTTCTATATCATAATCTCCAATATGATCGGTCTTATTCCCGGGTTCATGTCGCCGACGTCCAGTATCAATATCACATTGGCCATGACCCTCATTGTCTGGGTGACTCATCACTTTCTTGGTTTTAAGTATCATGGTTTACGGTACTACAAGCACTTCATGGGGCCGAGCAAGGTAATGGCACCCTTCATGTTCTTGTTGGAGCTTATCAGTAACTTTGCACGACTGATCTCACTCTCCATGCGACTTTTTGGTAACATCCTCGCCAAAGAGGTTTTGCTCGGTGTTCTCTTTATGCTTGCCGGTGCATTTTTTGCCCCGCTGCCTATCCTCTGTCTTGGAGTTCTGGTCTCGGTGATCCAGGCAGTGGTGTTTGTTCTTCTTTCCCTGTTGTACTGTGCCGGAGCAATGGGGGAGGCGCATTAAATCGATTTTAATTTCCGTGTAACGGAGAAGAAGGCCAACATATTTCACTTATTTTGGAGGAACACAACAATGGATAAACTTAGTCTTGCCCTGATTTGCATCGGTGCCGCCCTTAGTATTGGTCTTGCCGGTTTTGGTGCTGGTATAGGTATGGGGCACGGTTTGCGCGGTGCTTGTGACGGGGTTGCTCGTAATCCTGAAGCTAGAGGTGCAATAACCACCACCATGATTCTTGGTATGGCTCTCTGTGAATCTATCGCTATTTACGGGTTGGTTATTGCCTTTATTCTTCTCTATGCCAACCCCTTCAAAGCAGCACTTGGTATGTAAACAGGACGTCGAGATAAAAGAGTCTTTACAGATTAAAAAGGCTGCGATGCTGTTGTCGCAGCCTTTTTTTATGCAGTGTGCCATGGATACTTGTTGTATTGATCCGTCTAAAAAAAAAATGAGCCGGGTTTACCTGCTCTTGGTATTTTAGCTGTCAACCCCACTGATACCTCATCTTTTTTCAAACTTGCCCAACTGTATGGTTTACAGGAGCACAGACTTTTTCATGCAAAGCTGTACTCCGGGGCTACCTTTTTTTTGGCCGGACCGACAGTCGGCGCACCGATGGCGGCCCTCACCCTGGAAAAATTGATTGCCCTTGGAGCACGTAAAGTTGTTGTGTACGGCTGGTGTGGCTCATTACATGCGTCCCTACAACCCGGCGCTCTTTTTTCTCCCACAGGGGCGGGGATGTGTGAGGAAGGAACAAGTGCTCATTATCCCCTGAATGATCCTTATTATGATGAAGAGTGGCACTCTTTACTTGTGCGTGTCTTGACAAATGCCGGTCACCAGGTAAGCCAGGGATTGATCTGGACGACAGATGCGTTGTACAGAGAAACCCGTCAAAAAGTAGTCCAATACAGCGCACGCGGTATTTTGGCTGTTGATATGGAGTATACGGCTTTGCGTACTGTTGCCGCCTACCGCCGGATCAGTCTTGCGGCGGTTATGAAGGTGTCTGATGCCTTGTTTCTTGAAAACTGGGTTCCCCGGTTTCAGCTGAAACGGTTTCAAGCGGATTCTCGGCGGCAGCTTGGTCAGCTTTGCGTGTTTTTGCAGGAAGGTGAGTTAGCTTGAAAACGTTATACATGGTGAGCTTAGGCTGTCCCAAGAATTTGATTGACTCAGAGGTCATGCTGGCCGCTCTGGAACGTGCTGGTTATCGCCTGGTCGCGTCAGCTGATCTTGCAACATTGGTGTTGATCAACACCTGCGGCTTTATTCGCCCCGCAGTTGAAGAGGCCATCGACACAGTTTTAACCCTGGCCGAGAATAAAGAAAAATGTCCTGGACAGTTGCTGGTTGTTGCCGGCTGTATGGTGCAACGATACGGCGAGGCGTTGGTCGAGGAGTTGCCTGAGGTGGATTTATTTGTTGGCCTTGATGATTTTCATCGTCTGGATGAGCTGGTAGCGGACATTGAATCCGGCACACGATGTATCGTTACCTCCGGAGCGGCCGATTTTTTAATGGATAGCCGTATTTCCCGTCGGATCGCAACCCCACCGTACCGCTCTTATTTAAAGATTACTGAGGGATGCAACAATCGTTGTACCTATTGTCTGATCCCTTCGATCAGAGGTGTGTTACGTAGCCGGACCATCTCGGATTTAACCAGTGAAGCTGTCCAGCTGGAGCAGCTTGGGGTACGTGAGCTGTCCCTTGTTGCCCAGGATCTGACCGGTTATGGGCGTGATTTGCAAGAGCCTGCTGATTTGGTTTTGTTATTAGAGTCGCTTCTGGAACACACTTCAATCCCATGGTTTCGTCTGTTGTATGCCTATCCAAGCGGTATCAGTGATGCCCTTTTGCAGCTCATGGTTCAGCAACCGCGAATATTGCCGTATATTGACGTACCATTCCAACACGCCAGTGATACGGTCTTAACCGCGATGAATCGGCATTACCGTCAAGCCGATCTTGACGATGTGGTGCGACGTATCCGATCGCAACTGCCTGAGTGCGCCATTCGTACAACCCTTATCGTTGGTTTTCCAGGTGAAACCGAAAAAGATGTTGAAATTTTGCGTGCGGCCCTTGAACGTTGGCAACTCGATCATGTCGGTGTTTTTCAATACCACGACGAAGAGGGGAGCCTTGCCTCTGCATTGTCTGCAAAGGTGTCGGCGCAGGAAAAAAAGAGACGTTATCAGCTGATTATGGAGGTTCAGGCCAAGATCAGCGCCCAGCGCCAGCATCGATTTGTAGGACGGGTAGAACCGGTTTTAATTGAAGGTGTGAGTCAGGAGACCGACCTTCTGCTGGAGGGGAGAAGCAGGTTTCAGGCACCGGAAATTGACGGATATGTGTACATCACCTCAGGGAATGTAAGCCCCGGTGATATTGTTCCGGTACGTATCACCGAGGCGCATACATATGATTTAGTGGGTGAAGTTATCGCAAAGAGTACCAATGCGTAAAGAGAAGAAGGGCAGGTGGGGTTTTATCAGCTCATCTTGTTGACTCGCTCTCGCAGATCCTTGCCAACCTTGAAAAAAGGTAATTTTTTGGGTTTTACCTTGATCTTTTCGCCGGTTTTCGGATTCCGGCCGGTATAGGAGTCATATTCTTTGACAACGAAGCTCCCAAAGCCCCTGATCTCGATGGATTCACCGCGGGCGAGAGCGTCGCTCATGGTTTCAATAATGGTATTGGTTATTGAAGCTGCCTCCTGGACTGGAATGTTTGTCGCTTCGGCTAAGGCTTCTATTAGTTCTGACTTGTTCATTCGCGTCCTCCTTCAGGGACCCCTTCATCACGGATACCTGTTAGCTCCTCGCTAGTTTACTGTCAGTGATACATCTCTTGTTGGAAAATTATATTCACATTGTTGTGAAATTTAATCAGGTATGTTTTTGATTGTAAAGGATTTTTTACGAAAAGATTTTTTTTATGTCTGTTTCTGTAAGAATTCTATATTTCCCTGAAGCCAACGTACCCAGAGTGAGTTTACCATAGGCAACTCTTTTCAAGTGCAGAACCTTGTGATGGACGGCTTGAAACATTTTTCGTACCTGTCGTTTTTTTCCTTCATGAATGACAATTTCGATCAATGTCTGGGTATGGGTTTTATTGAGTACACGAATTTTTGCGGGCCTGGTCCGGATGCCGTCGATTTCTATTCCCTGGCTGAGATGCCTGAGGGCACTGGAAGAGGGAGAACCGCTGACCAGGGCCTCATAGGTTTTTTTTACTTCAAATCGGGGATGAAGGATGCTGTTGGTCAAGGCGCCATCGTTGGTCATCAGCAATGCTCCTTCGGTCTCAATGTCCAGTCGCCCAACCGGAAAAAGACGAAGCGGGATGTCGGCCACGAGATCAGTGACAACAGGTCGCCCCTGCGGATCCGAGAGCGTAGTGACATAGCCGGCAGGTTTATTGAGCAGGATGTACACTCTGTGCTCAAAAGAGATCTGTTTACCATCAAAGGTGATGATGTCCCGTAATGGATGGGCTTTGCAGCCCATATTTGTGACGACTTGTCCGTTCACCTGAATCCGGCCTTCACGAATGAGCTGCTCTGCACCACGGCGAGAGGCGAGTCCCGCCTTGGCCAGGATCTTTTGCAGTCGTTCCTCCACCAGGCTATGCATCTGAGGGCAGTGATCCGGATGATTTACAAGACGGATTCAATGGAATTGTCTGGGAAGAAGTGCGGCGATCCGGTCATCGACCTGTTGTTTGGTGGCAGGGTCAACTTCTAGGACCTCAGTGTACCAGGGTTTCATTCGACAATCAAAGACGATCGGCGGTTCAAGACCGACATGAAAACGATGGACGGTTTGTTCTCGTCCATGGATATCAGCAGCCGGTTCAAAACGGGTGAAGAACGTCCAGAGAAATTCCTGTAACGAGCAGGTCGCCTCTTTTGTCGAGTCAACGAGCAGAATGACTGGCCATGGAGCTACTCCGGCATGACGGGCCAAATGCAAGGCGAGCTGAGGTGCGTTTTCATACGACTCACCTTGAACGACCAGGGTGCCGGGAAGAAAAGCCAAAGGATGACTGCAGTGCTCCGGCAGGGATCCGGAAAATATCGTGGGCAGATCGCGGAGTTTTTCCCGGCCGAGACCAAGCATCATGGCCTTGGAACCTTTGTTAACCGATGGTCCTGTATAATCCAGGGTATCCTGGGATACGTTGGCAAAGATAAATAAATCACGCTGCCAGTGAATACGTTCCAGAATGTGCTGCCAGAGTTTTGGAAAGTCTGCAACATCAATGCTGCCATCGGTCAGAAGGAGAAACTTGGTTAAAGAAAGTTGTCCCTCGCCAAGAATCCGCAAACCCGCAGCAAAGGCTTCGCGAGGATACCGGTCGGTAACTCTTGCTGCTGCCAGGCAGTGAAAACCGGCCTCTCCAAAAGTTTTCAACTGCACAACCCCTTTCATAACAAGCGGGAACAGTGGAGAAAGCAGCTCCTGAAGGAAATCGCCGATAAAAAAATCTTCCTGCCTGGGGCGACCGACAACAGTGGCCGGGTAGATGGCATCGCGTCGATGGTACAGGTGTGTTGTCTGAAAGACCGGGTAGTCATGCTGCAATGAGTTGTAGCCGTAATGATCTCCAAATGGTCCTTCCGGTCGGCGGAGATGGGGGGGAACCGAACCTTTGATGGCAAATTCAGCTTCAGCAATAAGCGGATGTCCACCAAGGGGATCAGTGACCATATGCAACTTGCTTCCCTGCAGCAAAGAGGCAAGGAGTAACTCCGGTATATTTTCAGGTAAAGGGGCTATGGCGGCAAGCATGAGAGCCGGAGGCCCGCCAATGTAGAGGGTCAGGGGAAGGGGTTGGTTTTTTTGTTCAGCAGCGAGATAGTGATATCCTCCCCCTTTGTGGATTTGCCAGTGGATGCCGGTGGTGGTGTCATCAAATCTTTGGGTCCGATACATCCCCAGGTTATGTCCTAAACCATCCGGATGCTCAGTGTACACCAAAGGCAGGGTCACAAAGGCTCCTCCATCAGAATGCCAGGATGTGAGCATAGGCAATTCCGTAAGCCGCGCCGGTTGTTGTCGACATTCAAGTATCGGGCCTTTTTTAACCGTTTTCAGGCCGACACGAGCGCCCTGTAGAAGCAGGTCGCGAGCCTGCCAGAGTGTTTGCAGGGACGGTGGCATGGAATGGTTCACCAGATCAACCAGCCGCTGCACAAAATCAAGTGGTCGACGGCCGAAAGCCAGTTCCAGCCGTTGATTGGTCCCGAAAAGATTTGTTACCACTGGGAAGGTAGAGTGCTTTACTCGTGTAAAAAGAAGGGCCGGTCCTCCTTGGGCGATGACTCTTCGATGAATTTCAGCTATTTCCAGGTACGGATCAACCGGTGCGTCAATGGTGAGCAGTTGATTATTTTTTTTAAGTAAATCAATATATTGGCGTAGATCGGTCGGATAGTGCATGCGGTATGATTGAGTGCTGTTTGTTCTGGGCAATCAGTGGTGCTGATGCTCTTCGTTGAGAAAGAGCCGGTGATACTCATCACTGCTCAGGTGGTTGCGCATGATCACTGTCAGGAGATCAACCACCTGGTGGATCTCTTCCTCGCTCATGCGGGGTACCAAAGAGGAGAGAAGGTTCGTATCACTGAACTGACGCAGAAAGGTGATAAGCGATTTTTCGTCGGTAGTGCGGTCAAGTCCAAAAAACATCTTCTTACCCTGCCAGAAATTTCCACCAGACTTTCCGGCTGCGCGGACCATCAAACTCACAGAAGAAAAGACGTTGCCAGGTACCGAGTTGTAACCGCCTGTTCTGCAGTATCAGGGTTACAGAGGAGGCGGTAACAGCGGTCATAAGATGAGCCGGTGAATTACCTTCACCATGAAGGTATGGGTAGTCCGAAGGGATGATCCGAGACAGTGCGCCAAGAATATCTTTTTGCACATCCGGATCAGCTCCCTCGTTAATCAACAGGCCAGCCGTTGTATGTGGGTTGTAGAGAATAACGATGCCGTCCTTACAGTCGAAAGAGGACACCTCGTGTTGCAAGCGGTTGGTTATGTCTATCATCTCCAACCGCTTGCCGGTGATAACAGCTATCTCGCCCCGAACCATGGTCGGCTCACTGCACTGCGTACGATCTTACCGGAGTTGCCATGTACCGTACTGGTCACGACAGGCAGTGCTGTATGTCTTCTGACGTTTACCGTCGATAATCGCTTCAATCTCAGCGCGTCGACACACCTGGCTGGAGCTCGCATCCTGATAGGCCGGCTGCGGTGTTACCGCATATTGGTTACCGCTGTCCGGATTTACCCAGGAAGAGCGCTGGTTGGACATACCTCGTTCATACGCATGGTTCAGCTGTTCACGGTCATATTTATCCATTTCGTTGCCAACAATATAACCGAGCATGCCGCCTACAGCTGCCCCGATGAGAGTTGCGCCTGTATTATGGCCAATTGCCTGGCCGATGAGAGCACCTGCTGCTGCACCACCGGCCGCACCTGTTTGCCCCCTTGTGGCACAGGAAGAGAGGAGTAAAAGGGCCAGTAATGCAAAAATACTCAAGTGTTTCATAATCATTCTCCAATCGTGCAAGACGTTTTTGTTAAAGAGTCAGGGAGTTTTCTACTTGTCTGCACTCCCAGATGCTTTAGGGCCTCAGTTCGGGCAATCAGATTGCCCCGGCCGGTGCTTAAACGGTTTCGGGCCGTGTGCCATGCCTGCTGTGTTTGATTGAGGCGAAGACCAATTTCTTCAAAGGCCTCGGTAAAGCCAACGAACTTATCATAAAGATTACCTGCCTGTTTGGCAATAAGTAAACTGTTTCTGTTTTGTTCGTCCATCCGCCACAGATGATGAATGGTGCGCAAGATGGCAAGCAGGGTTGATGGACTGGTAAGGATGATTTTCTGCTCCATGGCGGAAAGAAGTATCTCGGGATCATGTTCCAAGGCGAGCTGGAACGCCCCCTCAATCGGCATGAACAGCAAGATGAAGTCAAGGGCACCGGGGCCTGGTAACTGTTGATACTGTTTGGCTGCCAGGAGTTTAATATGGCGTTTGATCGAGTCAAGATGCGACTTGATCTGTTGCGTTCGGGCTGCCTCATCAGAGGCGCTGTGCACTTCGGCAAAGGCTTTGAGCGAGACTTTGGCATCAATAATGATCGTCCGATCCTCTGGCAGATAAACCAGGGCATCCGGTTGAAGGATTGATCCGTCATCGGACTTGTAACAGACCTGTAACGCGAATTCAGTACCGTTACGAAGACCGGAGGCCTCAAGAAGTTTGGTGAGAATCATCTCACCCCATTGCCCCTGTACCTTACTGCTCCCCTGAAGAGCCTCGGTCAGGTTGGTCGCATCAATGCTTATTTGCCGGTTCAGCTGTTTGAGGTGTTCAATTTCTTTCAGTATTGATACACGATCACGGAGATCCTGGTCGTATATTTCTTCCACCTTTCGTTTGAACTCCAGTAACTGTCCGTGAAAGGGACGAAGGAGCATGGTGAGAGCAGAGGTGTGTTGAGCAGTAAGGGCCTGACCTTTCTCAGTTATGATCTTTCCTGCCAACAGCTGGAAATCCTGTTCAATCTGCCGGCGGACTTCGGTGAACAGCTGATTTCGTTCCTGGGTTTGCTGTTGCAGGGCAGTACAGGTTGTCTGTAAGGAGATGTTTTCTAAATCAAGCCGGCGTACTTCTTTGGTGAGCAGTGTGTGTTCTGCCTGCAGACGTTCAAGTTCAGATGCACTGTTTTGAGAGGTTTTCTGTGCATGTTCCAGTCGATGTGACAACGTCCAGTGCCGTCGGTGACTGCGACTGAGGTTCCAGAACAAAATCGGGGCAATCAGTACAGCTGTTACAATTCCACCCAGTAAGAATGAGTCAATGTCGACCTGATGGAATAAAGCAGCCAGTGGATACACGGTGAAGAAAAGAAAAAACTGGAAGTTCTGGTTTACCGGCGCCGCGAAAGGCAGCGTAATTCCTGTAACTCATCAAGCAGGTCAAGGATCAGGGCACAGCCGGGCAGATTGACCTCAAGATCACGGTGCAACCGCATTGTTGTTTGGGCTCTTTTGATGGCAAGAGATGTGAAACGCCACTCCATTTCTGATTGTCCTTCCGGGCTGATGATGCCTTCAGCGATCATTTGGTGAATCATCTCGGTATTGACATTGCAAAGTCTGCAGAGGTCGGACAAGGTGCAGCGGGTTGTTTCATTAAACACGACACCTTGAATGTAAATCGTTTGTTCAGTCATTGTTTAGCTCTCCAGTCCGGCACGTGGGTTGAACGCCATCTTTTCCGCCATGGTACGGTAGAGGGCTCGTTGCTCTTCATTCTGTGCCTCTGGTACCACAATCTGTAATGTGACGATTTGGTCGCCAAGGAGGCTGGCTGTGCAGAGACCTCTGCCCTTGAGTCGAAGTTTTTTACCGGCCTGTGATCCCGGTGGAATTTTTAATTGGACATTACCGCCAAGAGTCGGCACAGTAACCTTGGCGCCTAAGGCTGCTTCCCATGGACTGATGGGGAGAGTAAGATGAATGTCTCTTTTTTCGGCATGAAAGAGCCGGTCTTCCTGAAAAGAGATTTCCAGATAAAGATCTCCGCCCATGTTCTCTCCATACCCGGGTGAACCCTGCCCTTCAAGGCGAATACGCTGCCCCGCGACAATGCCTTTAGGTATGGTTACATGTAGTATGTGGGGGCGGGTGGTTACCCGTCCGGTAGTATCTACCACAGGTCTGCTTAAGGTAATGGTTTGACGGGAGCCGTGATACGCATCAGCAATGGGAATAACAATTTTTGCATGCTGGTCACTGCCTCGCATGCGCACGTTACGGTCCTGACGGCTCTCCGTGCGGGCATGCCCGAACAGTGCTTCAAAAAAATCACTGAAATCGCCGGCATCACCTGCAGAGTAGCCGGTTCCGCTAAATTCAAAGCCTGCGTCCCAGTTGGGAGGTGTTTCAAAGTCCTGTCCATGCTGCCAGTTCGTTCCGAATTTATCATAAGCAGCTCGTTTTTCAGGATCTTTCAGCACCTCATAGGCTTCACCAATCTCCTTGAATTTAGTTTCAGCATTGGTTTCCTTGCTGACATCGGGGTGATATTTACGGGCTACCTTTCGATAGGCCTGTTTTATCTGGTCTTGGGTAGCATCACGTGAAACGTCTAATATTTTATAGTAATCTTTATATTCCATGATTGCAGTAAGAAGATGTTAGAGGGTTTGTCACCAGATAGTAAGGATATCTTCTCAAAAAGAAAAGAAAAAAAGAAAAGAGCCCTTTCCTCTTGAAGGGCTGGTGCTCTTTCCTTTATGCTGACGCCATGTGTAAACAACAAACATGCAACAATATCATAATGACGGGTTTTCGCGGAACCGGCAAGACCACGGTGGGAAGAATCCTGGCCGCCCGTTTACAATGGAATTTTCTTGATATGGACGAATTGCTGACGCAACGGTTCGGTGCTTCAATTTCGGAAGTTGTGGCCCGTCATGGCTGGCACTGTTTTCGGCAATCCGAATCGAAACTGCTCCGGGAGTTGCAGACCATCCGGCATACGGTTTTAGCGACCGGTGGTGGTGCAATCGAGCATCAGCAGGAGTGGCTGCAACTTCGTCAACATGGATTTGTGGTCTGGCTGGACGCTGCTATGCAAACCATTGAGCAAAGATTGCAGGATGACCCTCACTCCATGCAGCTGCGCCCCTCTTTAACAGACCAGACTGTTGCAGATGAAATTCGCACAGTACTGGAACGGCGCACCCCTCTTTACCGAACAGGTTCAGATCTGCGTTTGCTCACAGACAACAGTACACCGGAACAACTGGCCGACCAGATCTTACAGGTGGTTGGTACGGACAGCTGATGACCTGTGAATCCATGAGAAGAGTTATCCTGTAAGATAAAAATACATAGAAGCAGAAGGGATAAAGTGTATGAAAGTGTCAGGGCTATCAGGGGAGAAAGACAACCGTATCCGTTGTGTTTGGATGGTAACCCGTGAATATGATCAGCTGGCCGGAGCCGGTGGTGTTAAGGATGTCTGCCGCCAGTTGGCTGAGACATTGGTTACCCATGCTGATTGCATGGTACGCGTGGTGCTGCCCCGCTACGGGTTCATGAATACCGAACGTCTCGGTTGTCGGCTCCTTCCCGTTACGCAGACAAGTGGTCGCATCGGTGCACGGCGGTATGACCATATCTTTCACGTTGATATGGATTATGCGGATGAAGAGCGACGAGAACCCGTCGCCGTCTGGCAAACCGAACGTAATGGAGTAACACTCTTCCTGGTGGAAGCTGATCGTTATGCGACAAAGCGAGACGTCTATACCTATACTGAGGAGGATGAAGGCGAAGTTGTCTGGCAGCAAAAGGGCCGGGGCCACTATGATTTCTTTGCGATGAATACCCTTCTGCAGAAAGCGGCCCTTGATCTGATGATTCTTCTTGATGAGCATCCCGATATTATTCACTGTCACGATGGGCATTCGGCGACCTTACCCGCCATCATGCGTGAAGCTGCTGGTTATCGTCATTACTTCCGTCGAACAGGTGCAGTGGTCACCATTCATAATGCAGGGAAGGGGTATCATCAGGAGATTGGCGATTTAAAGTTTGCGCAAGCCATCACAGGCCTTCCTGAAAGAGTGGTGCAGGGGGGGATATTAGACGATAGTTTTGATCCATTCATGGCTGCTGCGGATTATGCTGTCATAAATACGGTCAGTCAGCAGTATGCCCTGGAATTACAGCAGACGTCTGAAGATGCCCGGACAGGCTGGCTTGGCCATGCCCTCTTGGAAAGAGGTGTCACCCTTGCCGGTATTACCAATGGCATTGATCCTGGTTCATTTGATCCTCGTTTTGCCGAGCAATTAGGGATAGCGGCACGTTACGATGTGTTTAACGGTGATTTTGAAGGGAAGAGAGTATGCAAGGCTGATCTGCTTACAGCAATAGCCGCCCACGGCTCCTGGGAGCAGGTCAGACAGTACGGTGAGCTGATCAATGATGTTGAAAGGCCTCTTTGCACCTTTGTCGGCAGACTGACTTTGCAAAAGGGGGTTGATATCTTTATCCGCGCTTTACATGAGGTGTTGGGGCAGGATCCAGCTGTTCAGGTGCTCTTTCTTGGTTCAGGGATGCGGGAGTTCGAAGTGGATATCGAGCGATTGGCAACATCAGGGTCGTTTCAAAGAAGGGTTTGTTTTCTGAAGGGCTATGATCCACTATTGGCAAACAAGGTCTATGCAGCCGGTGATTTTTTTATTATTCCATCTCGTTATGAGCCATGTGGTCTGACCGATTACATTGCCCAGCTTTTCGGCAATATACCCATAGTCCACCATGTTGGGGGATTGGTTAAGGTTGTGCACGAAGAGACAGGTTTTTCATACCAGCACAATACGCCGACAGTGCTTGCTGATGCACTTCTGGAAGCCGTACGCGTGTATCAGCAACGACCCCATGTTTTACGATCAATGCAGATGACCGCTGTGCAGCGAATTATGCAACTTCATACCTGGCAAAAAGTGATGGTTGCCTACCTGGAACTCTATCAACGGGCAAAAAAGATGGCAGCCGGAGAGTTTTAAAGGTTTTTTGCTGTGTGCCACGGAATTGTATCGCATCCAGCTGGATTGTGCTGGAATGGCTGCTTGACAGAATGTTGACGAGCTTGTTTTATTGTTTCACTTGGCGGGCAGTTATCGTCCGTGCTTAATTTTGGGTGTGCTTAATATATGCAAAAAGCAGTTGAGCCTTCGGACCAGAGAGGAGCTAAAAAACTGTCACTGTGCTGAGGAAAACAGACTAACCAGTGGAGCAAAGGCTGTGATTACCAGTGACTAAATACAACAGTTCGTCGGAACAAATTTATACAAGGAGTATGTTATGGCTATAAAGGTAGGTATCAATGGTTTTGGTAGGATCGGCAGGAATATTTTTCGTGCCTTGAGTGAAGACACTGCTTTTGCAGACATTGAGATAGTCGGTATCAACGATTTAACTGATGTCAAAACCATAGCCCATCTGTTGAAGTATGATTCAGTGATGGGTCGATTTTTGCACGATGTGTCTGTTGCTGAAAACAGTATTGTTGTAAACGGGAAGAACATCCCGATCACCAGTTTCCGTAAACCCGGCGAGATCCCATGGGCGACTCTGGGGGCTGAGTACGTACTTGAGTGCACCGGCTTGTTTCGTGATCTGGAATCTGCGAAGGCACATATTGACGGCGGGGCCGGCAAGGTCATTATTTCGGCACCGGCCAAGGGAGAGGTTAAAACCATTGTCATGGGGGTGAATGAGGATGAATATGATCCCACCCGGCATCATGTGGTCTCCAATGCCTCTTGTACCACGAACTGCCTTGCACCGGTTGCTCAGGTTATTCTTGCTAATTTTGGGATTAAACGCGGGCTGATGACCACGATACACTCTTATACCGGTGATCAAAGGATCCTTGACTTTCCGCATTCTGATCTGCGTCGGGCCAGGGCAGCTGCTCTGTCTATGATACCAACGAAAACCGGTGCCGCTGCCGCCGTATCTTTGGTCATTCCGGAGCTGAAGAATAAATTTGATGGGTTGGCGGTCCGGGTTCCTACCCCGAATGTTTCGCTTGTTGACGTTGTGATCGAGGTGGAACGTGAGACCACAGTTTCAGAGGTCAACAAAGCCCTGTCTGATGCTGCCAACCGATACCTGGGGTACACGGAAGAACCGTTGGTTTCCATTGATTTTCAGGGAGATCCCCGCTCCTCCATTGTTGATGGACTATGCACCAAAGTATTGGGTACAACCGTGAAAGTTATGAGTTGGTACGACAACGAGTGGGGGTATTCCAATAGGATGCTGGATTTGGTGCTACATATGGAGGCTAATAAATTTTTATAATTCTGATGCAGAGTAAGCAGATGTCTATACAGCAGTAACGTTTTTTAATAGAAGTGGTCTCGGAAATTCGGACAAGCCCTTAAGTGGAAAATCTGCTACCACTAACGCCCAACGATGGGCACAACATGGAGCAGAAAATGGCAAAAGGAACGAGGCGGAAACATTCAGCAGCAT